>Ga0209573_1000774_pt1 | contig 59038 bp, 56 predicted proteins | sample TNRBio252014_DNA_FD_185870 | JGI IMG/M metagenome (GOLD analysis project Ga0209573, IMG submission 185870) | Wastewater treatment Type I Accumulibacter community from EBPR Bioreactor in Madison, WI, USA - TNR Reactor_6/25/2014_ DNA (SPAdes)... | ecosystem: Engineered > Bioreactor > EBPR >...
AGGTTTGAACCAAATGACATACAACCGTTGTATCGGTACAAGATATTGTGCAAATAACTGCCCTTACAAAGTGCGTAGATTTAACTGGTTCGACTACTCGGGCAACGATAGCTTTGATAAAAAATGGGGTACTGGTAATGACGAAGGTTTGGCATCATACCAAATCGGTTTACGCGAGCCAGTTTCAAGAATGGTATTGAACCCGGATGTTACGGTTCGTTCACGTGGGGTTATCGAAAAATGCTCTTTCTGTGTTCAACGTTTGCAAGAAGCAAAACTAACTGCCAAAAAAGAGAACCGAGTGTTAAGAGATGGCGATGCACAAGTTGCTTGCCAAACTGCTTGCCCTACCGGTGCTATTACATTTGGCGATAGAAATAATAAAGAAGCAGTAGTAACTAAGTTGTTCAATGACGAAAGAACTTTTGGTGTAATTGAAGAAATTCACACATTGCCGAATGTTGTTTATTTGACACAAATCAGAAACACAGAAGCAGAAGCTACTAAAGCATAATTTTTAAAAAATTCAAACAAGCATAAAAAATGCACGCTTACGAATCGGAATTTAGGGAACCCCTCATTGGACCTTCGGTAAAAAATTACACGCAGATTACTGACGAGTTAGTAAAACCCACAGAAGGCACACCGCCACTTAGTTGGTGGATTTTGTTCAGCCTTATGGCAACTGGATCTTTGTTTTTCTTATTCTGTTTAGGATGGACAATTTGGTTTGGTATCGGTACTTGGGGGTTGAATAAAACAATTGGCTGGGCATGGGATATTACCAACTTCGTTTGGTGGATTGGTATAGGCCACGCAGGAACGCTAATTTCGGCAATCTTGTTGTTGTTCCGTCAGCGTTTCCGCACCGGTATCAACCGTGCAGCCGAGGCGATGACCATTTTTGCGGTAATATGCGCAGGTATCTTTCCGCTGTTGCACACAGGTCGCCAATGGTTAGATTTCTTCATTTTCCCTTATCCTAATACACGTGGTCCGTTATGGGTAAACTTCAACTCTCCCTTGTTGTGGGACGTGTTTGCGATTTCAACTTATTTCTCGGTTTCTTTATTGTTTTGGTATTCGGGTTTGATGCCAGATTTTGCAACCATCCGCGATAGAGCGAAAGGTAAAACAAGAAAATTCATTTATAACATTTTGTCGTTTGGCTGGCAAGGAACTGCCAAGCAATGGCAACGTTTTGAATCACTATCATTGGTGTTGGCGGGGCTTTCTACACCGCTTGTATTGTCGGTTCACACGATAGTATCTTTTGACTTTGCCACTTCGGTAATACCGGGTTGGCACACAACCATCTTTCCTCCCTATTTCGTGGCGGGTGCAATTTTTTCGGGCTTTGCAATGGTGGAAACGCTGATGCTTGTTGTTCGTCTTGTATTCAAATTGGAAGATTATATTACCGTAAACCACATTGAATCAATGAATAAAATCATTGTATTGACTGGTTCAATAGTTGGTATTGCGTACTTAACCGAATTGTTTATTGCGTGGTATTCGGGATACTTGTATGAGCAACATGCTTTCTTTAATCGTGCATTGGGTAAGTACTGGTGGGCTTATACATTGATGATGACTTGTAACGTACTTTCGCCACAAGCATATTGGTTTAAAGCTGCGCGCAGAAACCTTTGGGTAACTTTTGTGCTTTCAATATTTGTGAATATCGGTATGTGGTTCGAACGTTTTGTAATCATTGTTACTTCATTGGCCGATGATTTCTTGCCTTCAAGCTGGGCATATTTCTCGCCAACTTGGGTAGATATTGGTATTTATCTTGGTTCAATATGTGTATTTATGACATTGTTCCTATTGTTTGCAAGAACTTTCCCTGTGGTAGCCATTGCCGAGGTAAAATCTATTTTCAGAAAATCATCGGCTGTGGCAAAAGCAGAGCGTGCTAAACAAGAAAATTCTGCGCACGGTGGTTACGTTGGTAGTTATCAGGTGGGAATTTTGGATAAAGAGGATAAATAATATTTTAAAGCAAGTAAGAATCTCAAAAATATGAGCAGTAATAAATTCTTAGTAGGCATGTGGGATCATGAAGAAATTTTTCTTCATGCTGCCGAACACCTTGTTCACGATGGTGTTGAAATTCACGAAACACTAACACCGTTTCCGGTTCACGGATTAGAACATGTGTTGGGTTATAGAGACACGCGCCTTCACACAGCTGGCTTCTTGTTTGGTTTAACAGGAACAACCGTAGCATTAACTTTGATGACATGGGTGATGACTACGAATTATGCAATCAATTTTGGTGGTAAACCTTACTTTGCATTGCCGTCATTTATTCCAATTACGTTTGAGTTGACGGTGTTGTTTGCAGCATGGGGTATGGTGTTAACGTACTGTGTGCGCAATAAACTATTTCCTGGTTATGTGCCGCGCATTTTTGATGAGCGCACTACCGATGACCGTTTTGCATTTGTGTTTGATATTGACGGAAAAAGCGAAACTGAAGTAGCTAAGTTGAAATCAATTTGCGAGCACAATGGAGCGGTAGAAGTAAAAACAAAAATTTTTAAAGAAGGGGAAACACTGTAATAGTGTGATTTGAAAAATTGACGATTTGAAAATGAAAAATACATTATACATTTTGCTTTTCTCGATAGTAGCAGCAACCGTTGCTACATCTTGCAGCCGCGATTTGAAAAAACCGGGAAAGGTTTTTATGCCAGATATGAACTACAGCCCGGGTTATGAAACTTACTCTGAAAGTCCAATCAGCACACCTGAAGGATTTAACATGAGTGCGCGTAAACCGGTAGTGGGTACTATTCCTCGCGGTTGGGTTCCTGCTGACGAAAAGATAAGAACCAATCAGGCTTTTCTAATGAGTTACATGGCTAAAAACCATTTTACACACGACCCCGCAAAGTGGGAAGAGGAATACGCTAAAGCTGGAGCAACCATTCAAAATCCACTTGAGGCTACAAAAGAAAACTTGGCAAAAGGTAAAGAAATTTACACTATTCATTGCTCGCCTTGCCATGGCGAAAAAGGCAATGGCGATGGTCAATTGCTTGTGTTGGCAGATGGAAGCGATGGTCCATACACGGCAGTACCGCCTGCATACAGTAAGCGTTTACCTGAAATAAATGATGGTAACATTTTTTATAGCGTTAGCTATGGAAAAGGCATGATGGGAGGTTATGGTTTTTCTTTAGATGTAGAGCAACGTTGGCAGGTAATTCAATACATTAAAAGTTTAGCCGGTGTTACGGTTGCAGCTGCTGCTGCCCCTGTTGCCGAAGAAGTAAAAAAGTAAAAGATTAAAGAAATAAGAGAAAATATAAAGAGATGACAGAAACATTTCAGTTTGGCGATAAACTCAAAAGAAACCTATTCATTGCAATGGCATTGGGATTGGTAGGTTTGGTATTGGCTTTTTTCTTGTATCCGGAAAACAACCACAGCCGCTTATGGACTAACATTTTGGTTAATGCCTATTACTTTACCGGTATCGGTATTTTTGGGATATTCTTTGTGGCTGCCCACCAATTGGGTTATGGTGGTTGGATTGCGTTGGTAAGAAGAGTGATTCTATCGCTTTCTGGTTTTGTAGTTGTAGGTGGTTCCATTTTACTTGTAATAGTTGCACTTACTTGGGTTGGTGGACATAATATTTATGACCACTGGGTGCATCTTTTGCACAATCCGGAATTGGTTACCGAAAAATTGACAACTAAGGTTGTGTACTTGAGCCTTCCTTTTTGGACCGCCCGTATTTTTATTTATGTGGTGTTGTGGGTTGTGTTTGGTCGCTTATTCTCTAAGTTTTTAGATAATGATTTGTTAGATAAAAGAAACTACAAAGTTTCTAAACTATTAGCAGCGGTATGGATAGTAATTTTTGCTGTATCGGAAAGTGCTATTAGCTGGGATATGATTATGAGTATTGACCCTCATTGGTATTCTACTTTGTTTGGTTGGTATAACTTTGCAAGCTATGGATGTGCAGCTTTTGCATTCTCTATCCTTTTAGTTATCTATTTAAAATCTCAAGGATATTTAGCGCAAGTAACCGAAAACCACGTACACGATTTGGGTACTTTCCTTTTTGGATTCTCGGTGTTTTGGACTTACTTGTGGTTCAGCCAATTCATGTTGCAATGGTATGCTAACATTCCTGAGGATACCTTGTATTGGGCAAAACGCTTTGACACTGGATTTAAAATTTCAATTTTTGTAGCATTGGCAATTAACTTTTTGCTGCCTTTGTTGGTGTTGATGACACGTGGGGCGAAAAGAAATTATCGTACAGTAGCTTTCGCAGCGGTGATGATTATTGTTGGTCACCAAATGGATTTTTGCAACATGGTAATGTATGAACCCAATGTGCCTGCTGCTCATGGCGCTCACGGTGGCGAGCATCATGCAGCACTTTCATCGGCCAGCACAACATTGTATGCTGAAAATACTGAGGCTGTAAAAGAAGAAGTTGTTCCAGCAGTTGCTACCGATGCAACAGAAACGCATGCTGCCGATACACCTGCTACTACAGAAACACATGTTACCGAAACTAAAGTAGAAGATCATGATCATGCAGCAGAAAGTCATGCAAAAGAAGCGCATGCCGCACACGCAGATGCACACGGCCATGCAGCAGAAGTGAAAAGCTACGCAGGATTTGGTTTGGTAGAAATATTGATTTTTATTGGATTTGCCGGTGCATTCTTGTTTATGTTTTTTTTAGAGTTGGCTAAACATCCATTGATAAATGAAAAAGATCCATATTTCCAAGAATCGGTGAAGCACCATATTTAATTTTCTTAAAAACACGAAAACCCAATTTTCTTAAACAAGTAAGAAAGAATTTAAACTGAAATAAAGATGACTGTACTTATAGCAACCGCGATTTTTATACTGCTTTTTGTAGTGTTGGTTTATGTAGCCCGCGCTAGTGAATTAGCAATGGTGTTGAATGGGGAAGACAAAGACACCAGTAAATGGAGCAGATTTAATGGCTATATGTCATTGGGCTTTTTGGTGCTTTTCTTTGCTGGAATTGCATGGGCTTGCAAATTGTTTATTCCGGTTATGATTCCGAAATCTGCTTCACTACATGGTGTTCAAACAGATAACTTGTTTTATATCACTTTGTTTTTTATTTCAGTTGTTTTTGTGCTTACCCACGTTGCTTTGTTTTGGTTTACCTACCGCTATAATGAAGCAAACAACAAAGAGGCATATTTCTATACACATAACAATACGTTAGAAGTTGTTTGGACGGTTATTCCGGCAATAGTTTTAACTGTTTTAGTAGTGATGGGTATGCGTGTTTGGTTTGGAATATTTGATGTTACAAAACGCGATGCTAAAAACATGATGGTTATTGAAGCCACTGCTAAACAATTCCAATGGAGTATTCGCTACACAGGAAAAGACGGAGCATTTGGCGAAAGAATTATTGATAAAGAACACATAACCCCCGAAAATGAATTGGGTGTTAATTGGAAAGATGAGAATAGCCATGATGACTTTTTTGCGAAAGAAATATATTTGGTAAAAAACAAACCAGTGTTAGTTAAAATAGGCGCATTAGATGTGCTGCACAGTTTTTATTTACCGCATTTTCGCGTAAAAATGGACTGTGTGCCGGGTATCCCAACTCAGTTTTATTTTACACCAACTATGACTACTAAAGAAATGCAAGAGCATTTAAGCACTCAGCCTTGGTGGCAACAAGTGAACCCGGAAACTCAAAAGCCGCGTTGGCAAACATTTAAGTACGAGTTAGCTTGTGCCGAGTTGTGTGGATCTTCGCACTATGGTATGCAGAAAGATGTTATTGTTGTTGAACAAAAAGAATATGATGAGTGGTTTAAAGAGCAATCTTCGTATTACGAAGCTGTTGTAAAACCAACTTTGACAAGCGAAGAAAAACCTGCTGAAAAAGTACAGGCATTAGTTAGTAAATAATTTAATCAATATTCAATGCGCAATTTTGCGCAGCGAGAACCATAAATAGAAAAGAAGTATTATGCAAGCAGCAGCACATGCAGATGTTCATGCTCACGAAGCACACGGTCATGGTGATCATCATCACGAAGAGTCATGGTTAGAAAAATATGTTTTCAGCCGCGACCATAAAACAATTGGTAAGCAGTTCCTTATAACAGGTATGTTTTGGGGAATTGTGGGTGGATTGCTTTCGGTATTGTTCCGTATCCAGTTAGGATGGCCAAATGAGACTTTTCCTTTCCTAGAAACTTTTTTAGGAAGATGGGCTGAAGGCGGTAAAATATCTAGCGACTTTTATTACGCTTTGGTAACCATGCACGGTACAATATTGGTATTCTTTGTATTGACTGGTGGATTGAGCGGAACTTTTGCGAATCTATTGATTCCTTATCAATTGGGAGTTCGCGATATGGCATCTGGCTTTATGAATATGCTTTCATATTGGTTTTTCTTTCTAGCTTCATTGATAATGTTTTCATCGTTCTTTGTTCAAACAGGTGCTGCTTCTGGTGGTTGGACAGCATATCCGCCATTGAACGGTATGCGCGATGTTGCCATAAGCAAAGGCTCTGGTTTAGGTTTTGACCTTTGGGCTTTGTCTATGACATTGTTCGTTGTTTCATCTTTATTGGGTAGCTTGAACTATGTTGCTACCATTTTAAACATGCGCACAAAAGGAATGACGATGATGAAAATGCCTTTAACAATATGGGCATTCTTATTTACAGCCGTGTTGGGTATTCTTTCGTTTCCAGCGTTGTTGGCGGGTGTATCATTGTTAGAGTTCGACCGTTTGCTTGGCACTTCATTTTATTTAAATGACATTGTTATCAACGGAAATTTATTGGATTACAAAGGCGGTTCTCCAATCTTATTCCAACACTTGTTTTGGTTTTTAGGTCACCCAGAGGTGTACATTATTATCCTACCTGCAATGGGTATTGTATCGGAGGTGTTGAGTGTACATAGTCGCAAACCGATTTTCGGATATCGCGCTATGGTTATTTCTATTATGGCTATCGTAATAATATCTTTCTTGGTTTGGGCGCACCACATGTTCGTAACCGGTATGAATCCGAACCTTGGAGCGGTATTCGTGTTGTTTACATTGTTGATTGCTGTACCATCGGCCATTAAAGTATTTAACTGGATAGGCACAATTTGGAAAGGCTCTTTGCGCCTGAATACCCCAATGCTTTTTGCAATTGGATTCGTGTCGCTTTTTATTAGTGGAGGATTGACCGGTTTGATGTTAGGTAACTCTGCTATTGATATTCAATTGCACGACACATATTTTGTTGTTGCTCACTTTCACATTGTAATGGGTGTTGCAGCTTTCTTTGGAATGTTTGCAGGTGTTTACCATTGGTTCCCGCGCTTCTACGGAAGATATATGAATGAAACTTTAGGGTTGATTCATTTTTGGGGAACATTGATTGGTGGATACGCTATATTTTTCCCAATGCATTTTATGACTGGTTTGCCAAGACGTTATTACACTTTTGCAAACTTCGAAACATTCAACAATTTCGATAACTTGGTTGTGTTTATTTCGGTTGCCGCAATGGTGGTGTTTTCGCTACAGTTGATGTTTATAGTAAACTTCTTCTATAGTATTTTTAAAGGAAGAAAAGTAGAAGGCGAAGTTTGCAACCCATGGGGTGGTACCACATTGGAGTGGACTGCACCTGTAGAGCGCTTACATGGCAACTGGCCAGGCGAAATACCTACAGTTTACCGTTGGCCTTATGATTACAATGTTAATGGTCGCGATTTTATTCCGCAAACAGAGCCATTGAAACCCGGTGAAGTAGAGCATAAGTAAGATTAACCTAAAGAATATTCGGTAAAAACGCAGTAAGAAAATGAATTCAGTGTCAGTTACATCAGGTAAAAGTATCATCGCTCAGAAAGTAGGCGATTATGCTCAGTTGATGAAATTGCGATTGGGCTCGTTGGTAGTTTTTTCTGCTGTTATTGGTTTTCTTTTTGGTGTAAAAGGAGTTTATAGTTTAACTCAGATTCTTTGGTTGGTTGCCGGTGGTTTATTGGTTACCGGGGCATCAAACGCCATCAATCAAATTATTGAGAAAGACATTGACAAACTAATGACACGTACACAAAACCGCCCATTGGCAACCAATAGGATGGGAGTGTTGGAGGCGATTTTGGCTTCGGGTGTAATGGGAATAGCGGGTATTTTGATTTTGTGGCAACAATTTAATGCTTCGGCTGGAGTGTTGGCTGCTATTTCATTATTGAGTTATGCTTTTCTATATACACCTTTAAAACGGGTTCATTCGGTTGCTGTTTTTATTGGTGCTATTCCTGGAGCATTGCCGGTATTAATTGGTTATGTATGTGCAACCGGTGAATTTGACTTTGTAGCAATATTGCTTTTTGCAGTTCAATTTTTATGGCAGTTCCCTCATTTTTGGGCTATTGCTTGGGTGCAGTTTGAAGATTACAAAAAGGCAAATATCATGTTGTTGCCAAACGAAGGAGGTAAAACCAAAATGAGTGCTTTTCAGGCAGTTGTTTATTGTTTTGCATTACTTGTTGTTTCCATCATTCCTTATTTTACTGGGTTTGTAGGTTTTGCAGGAACATTTGTAGCTATATTGATGGGTTGTGTGTTTTTGTGGCAGGCTTTGCAATTGTGGCAAAAATGCGATGATGCTTCGGCACGTAAGTTGATGTTTGGTTCATTTGCTTATTTGCCGGTTGTGCAGTTGGCGTTTTTGATTGATAAAATGTAACATGCTTACTATTTACAGATTTGCGGATGGACGATTTGCCTGTTCAATCTGAAAGTAGTAAAAGGTTAATTTGTAAATAGTACAGATGGGTTATTCGGAGGGGGAAAAAAAATATTTGAAGGAGCACACAGAGTACACGGGTATTCACCCGCAGAAATTTGCGCTCTGGCTTGCAATGGCAAGCATGACGATGTTCTTTGCAGCTTTAACTTCTGCGCTTATTGTAAAGAAAGCAGATTACCAAACGTGGGAAAACTTTCGTTTGCCAAATATTTTTCTTTACAGTACGGTGGCAGTAATTTCGGTAAGTGTGTTGATGCACCTTAGCTTGATTCAATACCGCAAGTCGCGATTTGCTTCATTCAGGTTGTTGTTGTTCGCAGCTTTTGTGATGGGATGTGTGTTTCTTGCTTTGCAAGTAATTGGGTGGCAAACACTTACTGCAATGGGGATGCCTTTGGAAGGAAATTTATCGGGTTCTTTTTTGTATCTGATAACTTCTTTACACGGTTTTCACATAGTTGGAGGATTGGTAGTTTTGCTGATTTTTTTGGTTTTTGCTATTCGCTCTCGCAAAGATCCAATCTTTGAATTGCGGAATGTGGTAAATCCAAAAAGGCAGTTTAACCTTGAAATGCTCGTAAGTTTTTGGCATTTTATAGATATTGTTTGGGTTTATTTGTATGTGTTTTTGTTGTTGAATTACAGATAAACTAAGGTTTGAATTAAGATAAAGAATTAGAAATAGAATTAGTAAATAATCACTTATTAAAATAGAAATGGCAGCAGCTACAGTTTCACATGAACAGGCACACGAACATCTAACCGAGCAAGAGCTTTGGAAAGGTGGAAGAAGTCCTTTTAAAGCAGGTTACGGAAAAGTGATGATGTGGTATTTCCTCATCAGCGATACTTTTACTTTTGCAAGTTTCTTGATAGCCTATGGCGCATTGCGCTTTACTATGGCAGAAAGCTGGCCTAAGGCTTCCGAAGTTTTCAGTTCCATACCAATGGATATGTTTCATGGAGTAAAAGCGCCACTGGTGTTTGTAAGTTTTATGACTTTCTTGTTGATTGTAAGTTCGTACACTATGGTACGTGCGGTTCAGGAAGGTTACAGAATGAACAAGTGGGGTGTTGTAAAGTTTTTAGTGCCAACCATTTTGTGTGGTATTTTGTTTTTGTTGTGCCAATACTTAGAGTGGACGCATTTGATTCATGATGGTATGACAGCTACTACCGCTTCAGAAACTACTAAAGTGGTTAACTTTGGTCAGTTGTTTTTCATCATTACAGGCTTCCACGGTTTGCACGTTTTAGGCGGTGTTATTTTAAATACATGGTTGATGATTGCAGCTATGAACGGTCGCTTTGAAAAAGTTGGACACTACGAAATGGTAGAGAAGTTAGGTTTATACTGGCACTTTGTAGATTTGGTTTGGGTGTATGTATTCTTATGTTTTTATTTACTCTAATTATTGCAGAAAATAATATTATTAAATTTATAAATAGACAGATATGAGTTTTGAAGTTCCAAGCGAAGGGCATTTACACTGGACAGAAAAAGAATATAACGAAAGCAGAAGTTCGGTTTTAAAAACTATTATTATTCTTTCGGTAGTTACTGTTGTAGAGGTTGGTGTAGCAATGGTTTACGACAGTTTAGTAACTGACGGAAGCGGCAAGATATTTGTCAATTTGTTTATGGCTATTGCCAGCGTTGTAAAAGTTTGGTACATCATGGGCATATTTATGCACTTGGGGCACGAAACAAAAGGATTCAAGTTGACTGTATTGTTCCCATTCCTGTTTTTGATATGGGCAATTATTGCATTTACCATGGAGGGCGATAGCTGGAATGCCATGCGTAGCCTGCTGAATGGATTCTAAAAAGAACTGTTTTTGATTTTTTAAAAGCCGTTGCATGTTGCAGCGGCTTTTTTTATTCCATCTGTTAATTGAAACCTAATGTTCTGTAATGCGTAAGAGGATGCAAAATCTCTCGTATGCAAAAGTATTTCCCCAAAATGCTATTAGCACTATCGTATTGTATAGTGCTTATTCTTTTTACTTCCATTACATTCCCAACAACTAAAAGCAATGCTTCGGTAATAAAACTCGAAAAGATTTCTGTTAAGCATTTAGACTGGGATCAAATTGTTGTAAGTTTTGATGTGATTGATGAAAAAGGTGAAGAGCTTGTGCCCGAACAAACCACGGTGAAGGTTTTTAGTGCAAAAGGGAAGTTGATAGCTCAATCGTTTGGCAAAAGAGTATTGCTGAATGATGCTGAACTTGGTTCGGAAGAAACATTAAAAATAGAAGTAGAAGTTGTGGCAATGGGCAATAAGTTGATGCATAGCGAAGTGCTAAAGGCATCGAAAAAGCAAATGAATTTCAACCCCATGATTGTATATCCGCTGAAGAAGCAATTATATGCAGGTGCTTACAGCATTTTGCCAAAATTGTATCGTGTAAAGTTCGGTAGCCCAGCGGAGTATGAAAACGTTGAGTTTAACAGCGAAAATGTGCAGTATTTTTTGACGGTGAAAGATGAAGGCACGGGTAAAAAAATTGCAGTATCGGTAAAGAGTGGAAGTTCAAAATTCAAACTTTCAGATTCGCCACAGTATGACGATTTTAAGCCATACTTGGAGTCATCAATTGCCGATAATCGTGGTGCAACTTTGAAGTTTTCTTTTCTTGGAATTTGGAACGATAAGAACTTTGAAGGCGAAGCAACAGATGTTCATCTGGCATTTTCGGGTGTGGAAATTCGCAAACAAGATCGACCAGAGGTGCAAATCAAAAATGTAACAACGGCTATTGCACAGGTAGAAAATGCCATCGTGTTAGGTTCGCTTTCTGAAATTCAAAAGTATGCGGGAGTTGCTGCTTCGCGATTATCCGAGTCGTATCGTGTTATTCCCGAATCGTTGCATGTAAACGTTCATCAATGGAAGTTTGATGCAGCCTCCAACCTGTACGAAGCAAACATTAGTATGCAGTGGGCTAACACTTTTGCTGCCGAAGAAAAATATGTAGTAAAGGGAACCTTGATAGTAGATAAGCAAGGGAAGCGCCCAGATTTTCAACGCAGCTATGCCAATCAAACCATTTTAGATATTGAAAAATATAGCAAGCTGGAAAGAGCAATGGCTTCGGTGAAATAGAAGTTAGTTGATAGCTCTATTGCATTGTTCTAACGATTGCGTTCGGGCAGGTTTCGTAGCATAACGGTTTAAAGTTTGATATGAGCGCTCAGCTTTAATTTTGCACGTTGCCGCCAATTGAGGCAACTCGCTGTTAGCGGCATGTGGTTTGGGCATTCGTCTTTGTCTGTCGGCTTTGAGAATTTGTTTGCAAACAGGATGGCGTTATTGATCATGGTAGATAAAAGTATGAACCTGTCTCCCGATTACGAAAAGAGACTTCTCATAATGCTTTGAAAAATACAATTACTCTCTAACGAATTTCACCGCAGTGCCTTTGTCGGTTTGCAGAAAGTAAATGCCTTTTGTAAGACCGCTTACATCAATACTGTTGTTACCCCTGTTTAGGATTTGCGTAGCAATAGTTGCGCCAAGCGTATTTGCAATCTTGATGCTTGCCTCTTCCTTTACTTCAATGTTCAAGGTGATGTTAGCTGGGTTGGGGTAAACCGTTGTGATGCTGCTATGGCTTGCTCCGTTAATGCCTGTTGTATTGCCAACAAACTTCATTACGGTGGCTTTATCATCATTTGCTATATCTCGATAAGCCAAGTATGGCTCTCCGCTTGTCGGTTGAAATGCAAGTGAAAGGTAATTTACCTGACCTGCCGAAAACCCTGGGCTACCTACATGTACCCAGGAAGTGCCATTGAACTTCATTACGGTAGCTTTCCAGGAAGTTGCTACATCAATAAAAGCCAGGAACGGTTCTCCGCTTGTCGGCTGAAATGCGAGAGAAGGGGAAGTTGCTACCCCTGCCGAAAACCCTTTCGGGCCGACATTTACCCAAGAAGTGCCGTCAAACTTCATTACGGTGGCTTTGTTAGAATGTGTTGCATCATTAAACGCCAGATACGGTTCACTGCTTGTCGGGTGAAATGCAAGGGAAGGGGTGAGTGTCGAACCTCCCAAAATCCCTGCTGCACCTACAATTACCCAGGAAGTACCATCAAACTTCATTACGGTGATTTTACCAGCATTTGCACCATCTTGAAACGCTAAGTACGGCTCTCCGCTTGTCGGCTGAATTTCAAGTGAAGTGTAATATGCTGTTCCTGCGGAGAACCCTGCTGTACCAACAATTACCCAAGCAGTGCCGTCAAACTTCATAACGGTAGCTTTGTAAGAATTTGCTGCATCACAAAAAGCCACATACGCCTCTCCACTTGTCGGATTAACTGCAAGTGAGGGGTAACTTGCTTGCCCTGGTGAAAACCCTGCCTGACCTATATTTACCCAAGCAGTGCCGTCAAACTTCATTACGGTAGCTTTGTTAGAGTTTGCGCCATCTTGAAAAGCCACATACGGCTCTCCGCTTGTGGGATGAAATGCAAGTGAAGTGTAAGCTGCTGTTCCGGCTGAAAATCCTGCCACACCTACATTTACCCAAGCAGTGCCGTCAAACTTCATTACGGTGGCTTTGTTAGAATTTGCTCCATCATTAAACGCCACATACGGTTCCCCGCTTGTCGGATGAAATGCCGATGAAGTGTAATATACTTCCCCTTCAGAAAAACCAGTGCTGCCTACAGATGTCCATTGTGCGTTTACTTGTAATGCGCCAAAGAGCAAAGCGCAAACTGCTGAAAGTATAATTTTCTTCATTTTGTTTTTATTGTTACTCTTCAAAATGTCTAATTGTGGGCACAAAGTTACCAAAACTTCAGAAAAGTAAACATCAGTCGGCTTTTGGTGTAACGGTGTTGTCTTGGTTGCCTATAACACAAAGCTTACTCTACTGCTTTGCGCTTTGCTTTCCACCAAAAAAAAGCAATGGTGCCACCAACTAAATAGGGAGTAAGAAACAAATACAAAACACCTTTGTTGATGCCTGCTGCTGCGCTTGAGCCGCCTTCGAGCGAGGTTTCGGCACTGGCTTTACACATGGCGCATTGTGCAAAAATGTCGCTGCCGGCAAAGCACAAAATAAATACAAAGAATACAACAAGCAATAATTTCTGTTTCACAACCAACAATTTTACATTCTAATAATAGGGCGAAATCATAAGGTAAACAATAACGCCTGAAACACTTACATACAACCAAATAGGAAAAGTGATTCTTGCTATCTTTTTATGATTTGCAAACTCTGCCGTTAAACCCCGGTAAGCACTAAGCAAAATAAATGGAAGTATAACTGCCGCTAAAATAATGTGTGTTATCAGGATAAAGAAATATACACAGCGAATGCCGCCTACGCCACCGTAGGTGGTGCTACCACTAAGTATGTGGTGTGCTATGTAAGAAACCAAAAACAATATGGAAAGCACGATGGCTGCCATCATTGATTTTTTGTGCAAGGCATAGTTTTTTTGTTTCACAAAAAACAAAGCAGCCAATAGCAATAAACTGACAATTGAATTTATGTAGGCGTTTATTTTGGCAAAAATGTGTGTGTCGAATCCAAGATCTACATGTAGCTGTATTTGTTTGAGCAGCACTACGGCCACAAACACCACAAGCGAAACTAACCCAATTAGGGTATAGGCCAATTTGTCGTTTTTTTCAATGGTAGCTTTAAGCATCGCTTTAAAACAAGTCTTTAATTGTTGATTTTTTCTTTGGATCTTTTCTAAACGAGTAGCCTTTTTCGGTATCGCGCAAAAGCAACACTAAATCGCCCATCAATTTGTTTACGCTGGAAGAGTCTAAACCGTTGTAATAGCCACGAATGTTTCCATTCCAATCTACCAAAATAAACTTTTCGCTATGCACAAAATCATCGGGGCCGTCATCGTCTTTTGCGGTAACAAAAAAACCTTTTTGCGCCAGGTCGAAAACTTCTTGTTCGCTGCCGCGCAAGAAAAACCATTTGCCCGGTACTGCGTTGTGCAAGTCGGCATAGGCTTTTAATGCTGGTACAGAATCCTTTGCTTCATCTACTGAAATAGAAACAAGTTTTACCTTTTCGTCTTTGATAAAACTTTTTTGAATGCGTTCCATTTGGGTTGTCATTTTGGGGCACACACCCGGGCAGGTTGTAAAGAAAAAATCTACTACATACATCATTCCACCCAAGCTATCCAACTCTAATGAATCGCCCGATTGAGTTGCCAGTTTAAGGTTGGGAATTTTATGAAAAGCAGTGTCGCCCGATTCTGTTGTGCCAATTGCAAACATTGGTCGTGGCGATTTTGGTCGCGGAATTTTTGATAATGGCCGAAACAGTAAAATGAAAAATGCAGGTACTGCAATTACTGCCGCCAAGGCTAATACTCTGAATTTTGGATTCATGCGCTATGCTTTAAAAAGCGCGGCAAATGTAATACACTGATTTTCACGAAATGTTATTTATGCTTATCAAAAAAAGAACTGTGCGGCATTTAACTCTCTTCAACCTAAGTTTCCGAAAATTGCAACACCCCTACCACCGTAAGCATTGCAATGAGTTGATGCGCGCACAGCCTTGTTTTTACAATCTGCTTGTTGAGTAAGGTTTATAAATGAGTAATAAACATTGGCAGATTTAGTTCTCTGATAATTTTATTTGACATGCTTTGTTCAAAAATTCGCGAAATTGCATTTCTGCCATAAGCGCCCATCACCACCACTGCATTTGCGCCATCAGTTTTTAAGTAATTCAGCAATTGCGATTCGGGTGTGCCGTTCAAAACTTTCAAACTTGCATTTGGAAAATGAGCAGCCATTAAATCGTTAAATGATGTGCCACCGATTATGGCATTGCCTTTTCCTTCATTTACGCTAACCACAGTTGTTTCCATATTGCCAAGTTCTGGAAACAGATAGCCAAACTGTTTTATTGCGTATGTAGAAGACGGGCTGCCATCGTAGCAAAAAACAACTTTATCAAAATGCTCATAGTTTGTGGGTACAATAAGCACAGGGCATCTCGATTCGGCTAATAAATCTTTGATAAAATGGCTTGGACTTGAATCGCTTAATGAGTAAAAACTTAAGTTTTCATCTACCACAATAATATCTGTAAAGATACTTTCGCGCAGCAATTCATTTATAGGAATTCCTTTCTCTTTTTTTACTACAAAAGCAACATTTTGTGCTTTGCATTCTTCGGAGAATAACGCAACGTTTTTTGCAATCTTTTCTACATCTTCCGCTTCTATTTCTGCAATGGCAGCAAAGTCAATAAAAGGTTGATCCCAAACATAACTGTATGTCATGCTCAGGTAGCGCATGTCGTGTAGAAAAACTCCAGTTATTTCGCTGTTCGATAACTTTGCTAAACGAATGGCATAGTCAATCGTTCCCTTCGAGAATTGTGTGCCGTCCATAGCGGCTATTATTCTTTTTTTCATACTGTGGTAGTATTTGTTTGTGATGTAAATATGCAACCGCTCGAACCCAAACAGTATGACTATCGTTCGTATGCAGTATGAGGCTTGTCAGTAGGAGTAAGCGGTATGCTATTATGCGCACTCCATGCGGCTTTTTGAATTAGTCCTTAATCCACTTTGCTATAATCTGCGAAACTTCTGCTGCCGATTCTTTCCAAACATGATTGCCATCGGTATATTGAAATTCGGAATTTCGGGTAGTTAGATTCAGGTACCCGTTTGTTGCCGGTGAAATGTCTGAAATAATGCTATCGAATTGAGGCATTAACTCTTGCTCTATTTTATATATTTCAGGATGAATGGGTAGTCGAACCAAGTACACGTTTCCATGCGGTTTTAAAAGTTGAATTGTTTGTTTCAGATATTGTAGCCTTACCGAAGAAAACTTATACTTAGGTAGGTTGTCGTTTCTATAGGTATCTAACTTTGATTTAAGTCTTTTTGATACAGAAGCAGAATCCATTTTAATGGTTACTTCGAGCCATCCGTCATCATGCAAAAGCATCGGGCCATCCATTTTGTTTAGCACTGTATGATACTGCCCTGCAAGGTTTTCAAGTAGATACTCGAAGTTTGGATTCATATTGACAAATGTTGTTTTTCCAACAAACGAGTTATTTTCTCTAAAATTGGTTGAATCGTTTGGGTCTTTTGTATCGCTGCAAATACTCCATGGGTCAACGGTTAGAATAAACACTCCGTTGGTGCTATTTTCATTCAGTTTTTTCTTTACGCTGTTAAAATAAGCAGGGCCATAAGGGCTGTTGGAAACAGTGAATGAGTAGTTGTAAATATCTTTATCTAAATGCTTTTTAAAAACATCGGGACGCACACCTTGGGCGGCTCGCGAAGTACCTAAAATTAGACTTTCCTGCTTTGGAGAAGTAAATCTTTTGTAAAAGGCATCAGTTTTGCCGTCTGCATTAGAAAGTAAGAGAAGAAAAGCCAATGAAACTAATAGGCAAAATGTAACTGTTTGGAAAACAAATTTTTTCATTCAATTAAAATTGAAAGTATATGAACTCTTCTTTTGAACCAAAATATAACATTATCAAAGTGGCAAGTAATACATAAAAAAACCATCTGAAAATTTTATGCCATTTCATCCCCAGTGTTGCAATGGCATATTGTTCTTCTCTACCTACCCACTCAATAATAATAAAGGCGATTAAAAAGACTGGTATTACCAGTCCGGTTTTCCAAACAATAAAATTTAGAGTATTGACATACCCTGCTTTTGAAAAAAGACCGGCAAACATGTTTTGAATATACTGAGTAGCGTGTGTGATGCTTTCGGCTCTAAAAAATATCCATGCAAAAACAGTTAAGCTAAAAGTTACCATCATTTGCATTAACTCTGTAACAGTAGGTAGTAGCCTGCCTTTTGCAACTATCTCCATATTGCTGCGGTTGGTTTTCATTATGATTGATGGCATAATAAACAGTGCATTTAAGAATCCCCATACAATAAAAGTCCAGTTTGCTCCGTGCCAAAATCCACTTACAATAAATATGATAAATGTATTGCGAATTCGCATCCAATTTCCGCCTTTGCTGCCACCAAGAGGAATGTACAAGTAGTCTTTAAACCAAGATGAAAGTGATATGTGCCATCGCCTCCAAAACTCTGCAATGTCTCTTGAAAAATACGGGAACGCAAAGTTCCTTAACAACTCAATACCAAACAATCTGGCTGTGCCCAATGCAATGTCAGAATATCCCGAAAAGTCCCCGTAAATCTGGAAGGTGAAAAATAGGGCTCCTAATACTAATGTGCTGCCGCTCATTTCGGCAGAGTTATTAAAAATTTGATTGGCAAATTGTGCGCAGTTATCGGCAATCACCACTTTTTTAAATAGCCCCCAAAGTATCTGCCGCAAACCATCTACCGCTTTTGAGTAATCAAAAATTCGTGGTTTCTTTATCTGTGGCAGCAGGTGTGTTGCTCTTTCAATAGGGCCTGCAACCAACAGTGGAAAAAAGCTGACAAAAACAGCATAGTCCACAAAATTTCTTTCTGCTTTTATTCGGTTGTTGTAAATGTCAATTACATACGACAATCCGTGGAAAGTATAAAACGAAATTCCCACGGGTAGCACCACATCTATCATTAGCGGACTTACCTGCCAGCCAAGGTGAGAAACTGTTTCGGCAAAAGATTCGGCAAAAAAGTTGTAGTACTTAAAAACACCCAAAAAGCCAAGATTGACAACTATACTCAACCAAAACCAAAAATGCTTTGTTTTTTGGCTTTTGGCATCTTGCATTTTCAACCCTGTGTAGTAATCCAATAGGGTTGAAAACATAAGTAGAAACATAAACCTCCAGTCCCAACAAGCATAGAAAAAGTAGCTTGAAAGCAGCAATAACGCATTTTGAAGTTTTAGATTTTTATTGGTTACAAACCAATAAAGAATGAATACTATCGGTAAGAAAATTGCGAAATCAACGGAGTTAAATAACATTTAGTTTATATATTCTTCAATATCTGAAATTGGCATTGTTGCAAACACTTTACTATCATTGCTGAATTGCCAACACACTTGTTACTAAAAGCCAAACTTAGCAAGTTTCAATACAATACCAATTTGTTAAGTGTACAATTGCCGTGGTTTGTGGCAGCGAACTATTTAGTAATAGTAAAATCACTAAATAGAAAATCTTCTGTATCCTTGCCTCGCAAAACAATAAATTTAGTATGGCAACTACAGCAGACATCCGTAATGGATTGTGTATTGAATGGAATCACGACATTTTTCAGTTTGTGGAATTTCAACACGTAAAACCTGGAAAAGGTAACGCATTTGTGCGTTGTAAGATGAAGAGTCTTCGCACAGGCAGGGTGTTAGAGCACACTTTTCCTTCGGGGCATGAAATTATTACTGCAAGAGTGGTGCGCAAGCCACATCAGTTTTTATATTCAGATGATAATGGCTTCAATTTTATGGATCAGGAAACTTTTGACCAGATAATTGTAGAAGACAAAATGATTGAGAACAACGATTTGCTAAAAGAGGGCGATGTGTGCGATGTGATTGTGCACGAAGAGCACAACCTGATTTTAGCTACCGAGTTGCCCAACTTTGTGATATTGGAAGTAACCCAAGCCGACCCGAATGTGAAAGGAAATTCTGCCTCAAACGTTACTAAAACTTGCATAGTAGAAACCGGTGCTGTTATTAAGGTTCCGATGTTTGTAGAAGCGGGCGACAAAATAAAAATTGACGCAAGAACAAGAGCTTACATGGATCGCGCATAATTTTCGGCTAAATTTTTAGCTTGAAATTATTCAAAAACAGAATTAGAATTACATTCACAATCCCGCCAATGTGCGGGATTTGTTTAAAAAGTAAAATTCAACCTACATGGAATTCAAAGAAATACAAGAACTCATCAAGTTGGTAAGCAAAAGCAATATCAGCGGTTTGAAGATAAAGCAAGGCGATTTTGAAATTAAAATAAGCAACAAAGGCGATGAAGTGTACACCAACGGAGTGCCGGTAGCTGTGCAACAAGTGCCGGTGTATCAACCACAAGTGTTAGCCCAGCCGGTAGCGCAGGCTGCAACTGCCGATGCAGCAGTAGCGCCAAAAGCAGAGTCTGCAAAACAAGATGCTGCGGCAGCAAATAGCTTTACTTTTAAGTCGCCTATGATTGGTACTTTTTATCGCAAACCTTCGCCAGATAAAGAAGTGTTTGTAAAAGTAGGAGATGTGGTGAAAAATGGCGATGTGCTTTGTGTTATTGAAGCTATGAAATTGTTCAACGAAATTGAGTTCGATGGTGGAGAAGGTCGCATAGTGAAAATTTTGGCCGATGATTCATCTCCGGTAGAATACGATCAACCGCTTTTCTTGATTGAAAAAATAGGGTGATAATTTGAAAATAGGAAGATGAGTTAATTTGAAAATGCCAAGAGGCAGTGTTTCATCTTCAAATCCTCAAGTTATCAAATCTTCAAATTTAAGATTCATGTTTAAAAAAATATTGATAGCCAATCGTGGAGAAATTGCGTTGCGTATTATTCGCACCTGCCGCGAAATGGGCATTAAAACAGTGGCCGTTTATTCAACAGCCGATAGGGAGTCGTTGCACGTTCGTTTTGCCGATGAAGCAATTTGTATTGGACCGCCACGGGGTAAAGATTCTTATCTAAACATTCAAAACATAATGGCTGCCGCAGAACTTACTGCTGCCGATGCCATTCACCCGGGCTATGGTTTTTTAGCAGAAAATGCTGTGTTTGCCGAAACCTGTGCAAAATACGGAATCAAGTTTATTGGACCTACTGCAGCGCAAATTCGCGCGATGGGCGATAAAATCACCGCCAAAGAAACAATGATAAAGGCTGGTGTGCCGTGCATTCCAGGCAGCGATGGTTTAGTTGAAAGCCTTACTGATGCAAAAAAGCTCGCAAAAAAAATTGGCTATCCGGTTATATTGAAAGCTACTGCCGGTGGTGGTGGAAAAGGAATGCGCATTGTGCGCGAAGAAAGCGAAATTGAGCGCGCATTCAATACTGCAAAAACTGAGGCCGGAGCTGCTTTTGGCAACGATGGTATGTATATCGAAAAGTTTATCGAAGAGCCTCATCATATTGAAATTCAAGTTGCCGGAGACCAATATGGCGGTGCAACACACCTTAGCGAAAGAGATTGTAGTGTACAGCGCAGGCATCAAAAATTGGTAGAAGAAGCTCCTTCGCCTTTTATTGATGAAAAGCTGAGGAAAAAAATGGGAGATGCAGCGGTAAAAGCCGTAGAAGCCATTAAATATGAGAGTGTAGGAACCATAGAGTTTTTGGTAGATAAACACAAGAACTTTTACTTTATGGAAATGAATACACGCATTCAAGTTGAACATCCGGTAACCGAAGAGGTAATGGATTTTGATTTGATAAAAGAACAGATATTGATTGCTGCAGGCGAAAAAATTTCGGGTATTAAATACTTTCCGGAAAAAATGCACGCTATAGAATGCCGTGTAAATGCAGAAGACCCTTTCAATAATTTTGCGCCAAGCCCTGGAAAAATAACTGCATTTCACACGCCAAAGGGTTATGGTGTTAGGGTAGATACGCACGTTTATTCGGGATACACCATTCCGCCATATTACGATTCGTTGTTAGCAAAAGTTATTTGCCGTGCAAAAACCCGCGAAGAGTGTATTGTGAAAATGAGACGCTCGATGCAGGAGTTTATTATTGAAGGAGTAAAAACCACCATTCCATTCCACTTAGCATTGATTGAAAATGAAGCGTTCCGTTCGGGTAATTACGATACCGGATTATTAGAGCGATTTGATTTTGTGAGCGCGATGAGAAACTTAAAGCCCGAGCATTAATTGTATTGCGTAAGATTTCTATCGCTGCATTTTTTTCTCTAATTCGCAGTTGTGGAAACAACACTTTTGCCCATTCATGATATTGAACTCTTCAAGCAACAGGCTTTGCTGTGGGCCAATCAATTTTCTGTTTGTTGTTTGCTCGATAACAACAAGAGTAAGAGCGATAAATACCATAGTGTTGAATGGCAGTTGGGAGTTGATGCAATTGATTTTGTTTCGGCAAACTCGGGTAGTGCATTTGCACAATTGAAAACGTTTCACACATCGGCAGGGGTAGATATTTTTGGTTTTTTTTCGTACGATTTAAAGAACGAAGCTGAAAAGTTGCACAGTAGAAATGCTGATAAATTGGGTTTTCCGCACTTGTATTTTTTTAAACCGCGATATGTGTTTGCTCTTGAGCAAAACAAAGTGCGCATTAACCGAAATTACCCCGAGGCATTCAATATAGTTGAGCAGATTTTTCAGTTTAAACCACGGGTTGATGTGCCCACAAAAGTAGCGTTGCAATTGCGCATTTCAAGAGCCGATTATCTAAAGCATGTTCGCTGTATAAAGCAGAAAATTGTTGAAGGCGATTTTTATGAAATGAATTATTGCATCGAAGAATTTGACGACAATGCAACCGTAAATCCTATTGCTGTTTTTCAGAAATTAAATGCTATTGCAAAAGCGCCTTTCAGCAGTTTTTTTAAACTTAACGATGCCTATGTTTTATGTGCAAGCCCCGAAAGATTTTTGAAAAAAAGCGATGCTAAACTTGTTTCGCAACCCATAAAAGGAACAATAAAAAAAAGTTCATCTGCGGCAGAAAATGAGTTGCTGAAAATGCAGTTGCAACAAAGCGAAAAAGAGCGTGCTGAGAATGTGATGATAGTGGATTTGGTGCGCAATGATTTGGCGCGATCGTGTAAACCCGGCAGCGTGAAAGTAGAGGAGTTGTGCGGGGTATATGAATTTGAAACGGTGCATCACATGATTTCAACAGTTGCTGCCGAGCTGCGCAGCGAAGTGTATTTTATAGATGCCATTCGTGCTGCCTTTCCGATGGGTAGCATGACGGGCGCACCTAAAATAGAGGTGATGAAAAACATAGACGAAATGGAGGATTTTCAGCGTGGGTTGTACTCTGGTGCAATAGGATACATAAAGCCAAACAGCGATTTTGATTTTAATGTGGTAATACGAAGTGTTTTTTATAATGCAAGCAGCAGTTACTTGTCTATACGTGCGGGTGGTGCCATTACTTTCGATTCGAACGAGGAGGCTGAGTGGGATGAAGTAATGTTGAAGCTGGAAGCAATGAAAAGAGCTTTGGACGAGCTTGAACAATAAAAATTTTAAGTTAGATTTTGTTTGAGATTGATTGCCCTTCGCCATGCTGCAGCTCGCAATGTACGAGTGAAAAATGTTTAACTGCGAACGTAGCTTGCGGAACGAAGCAATCTCAAAAGCGTAAGCTGCTTCAATAGTTACTGCTCAAATTATTTGTGAGCTTGAAACAGTTATTTGTTGCTGTACTTGAATAAAAAATCTTTCTCTTCTTTCGATAAACTATCGTAGCCCGAGCGCGAAATTTTATCTAAAATTTCGTCCACTTGTGCTTGCTCGTTCTCGCTTCTTTTTATAGTGGTTTCTGTTTGTATTGTGGTGAATGAGGCCGTGCGTTTGCTTTCATACTTCATTGCGCTTTGTTTTGGTTTGTGCAATTGAGTTGATACCAATTCGGCAAAATCGCCAATAGGTTTGCCGGCATCTATTCCGCTACGCAAACCTTTAATAAACAACCAGCCGCACAAGGCACCACCAATATGTGCAATGTAGCCTCCGGCATTGCCGTTTGGAATGCTTAGAATATCTATTAGCAACGATAAAAATGCTATGTATTTAATTTTTACATCGCCAAAAAACAGCAGCCGAACTTCATAATCAGGATTTAGGGTAACAGCCGCAAACACAATAGCCAAAATGCTTGCCGATGCTCCCAACATCATTGAACCTTGTAATGAATTGTGAAAAACCGGTAATAGATTGAATGAAGCTACATACAAAATTGCCCCCGAAATTCCACCGAGCAAATACAGGGGTAGTATTTTTTTATCGCCTAAATACAGCATAAAAATTTCGCCAAACCAAAGCAGCCAAAGCATGTTGAATAGTATGTGAAAAAAACCTTCGTGAAGGAACATGTAGGTGAAAATGGTCCAAGGTTGTTTTATCAATTTAGGCAAGTAGGCGGGCATGGTAAGTTGCGAAATTACTTGCCCATACAAACCATTGCTTTGCAGAAAGAAAAGCACCAGAACAAATAGTTTTACTGCAATAAATACCAACACATTTACAAAAATCAATTTTGTAACCATGTTGCCTGTGCGAAAGCGGAATTTTAAATCATCAATAATGGATGTTCCGGTCATAACAAGTTTTATGCAAAGAGTTGTTTGGTATTCATTGAATACATAGATAAATAAAGTTTGTGGCAGGTTGCGCACTATTGCTTGTTAATGTTTCTAACCTGGCGCAAGGTTTGATATGTTTCGGTAACTGTGGCAGAAAAGTATTTTGTGTAAACGCAACAAGAAGATGTTGCTTATACGCTGATGCTGCCTTTGCGAAAATCTGTTTTGCCCACTATCGCATTTATTACAAAAGGTGTGCCATTGCGCGATGCCGTAACTGCATTGGTAACTGCCTGTTTAAATTCTTCGATGGTGGCTACTTTTTCGCCATCGCCACCAAATGCCTGGGCTATTTTTTGGTAGTCGCTATAGTTTAGATTCATGGCACATTCGCTTTTTAAAAAATCTACTTGGTCGCGTGATATTTGGCTCCAGCAGGCATCGTTGCCAATTACCGAAATTACCGGAAGGTTGTGCCGTTTAAAAGTGTCATATTCTATCAAGCTGTATCCTGCGCTGCCATCGCCATAAATTATCCAAACATCTTTTTCGGGAAAAACCAATTTCGCGCCCAAGGCAAAGCCTGCGCCTACACCGAGGGTGCCAAACACACCGGGGTCTAACCAACTAAGAGGTGCACGCGGGCGCAGTGTGTAAGCCGATGTGGCTACAAAGTCGCCACCATCGGCTACCAAAATTGTATTGTCGTCTAACCGCTTTTCCAATTCTCGGAAAAGTAGAATTGGACTCATGCCAACCTGCACAGGCATTGCTGCTTGCTCATCAATGTTATTTTCTCTGCTTATGTCGCGTTGTTTTAGCTCGCTAATCCATGAATTGTATTTGCCATTATAAATGCTTGCCAACTCAATCAAAAATTTTTGTGGGTCGGCTAATATGCCCAGTGTAGGAGATTTGTTTTTGTTCAAATCTTCGCGGCTGCGATTGATGGAAACAAACCTGCGATTGCCGATGTGATTGCCATAATCCAAACGAAAATCGTTTGGCACTCCGGCAAGTATTATCAGGTCGCTTTGTTTTATAGCTTCTTTGCGGTGATGGCGCATTTGCAAATCGCTGGTTTTGCCCAACAAGCCGCGCGCCATACCACTTAAAAAGACTGGAATGCCTAATTTCTCTACTGCCGATGAAAGCTTGTTAGCATCGCTTGCATTCATCATTGCTCCGCTGCCTATCAGTAAAAGTGGTCTTTGTGCTTTCAGCAACATGGCTGTTGTTTTGCGCAGTTGTGCAGCGTTGTGTTTAGGAATTTCGGGTGGTGGAATGGTAGCATCAAAATCAATATTTTCTTTCCCTGCAAAAAGTTGTTTTGCGTGGTAGTTGATATACCATTGTATAATTCTTTCCTGAAGATTTTTTGGTTGCTGGTCTTTGCTTTTTGCGCCATACCAACTGCGCACCAGTTCTTCACCATACAGTATGTCAATTGGGCATTCAATGAACACTGGGCCAGGCACACCAGTTTGTGCAATGCGAAATGCTTTTTCTAATGCCGGTACTATCTGTTTTACTTTGCTGATGGTTGTACTGTGCTTACACACTGCTTTCATTATAGCAAGCTGATCAATATCTTGCAATGAACCGCGACCTTTTAATATTGTTGCAGCGGCACCGCCAAGTAATATCAATGGCGATTGCGCTAAGGCCGCATTTTTAACTGCTGTAATTGTATTGGTTAAACCGGGTCCTGCTGTAACTACTGCCACGCCCGGCACGCCTGTAAGCCGCGATACAGCATCTGCTGCAAATACAGCGTTCGCTTCATGACGTGTGTCAATAACTCTAATTCCTTTTCTTTCTGCTTCTACAAAAATGGGCGAAACGTGTCCGCCACATAGTGTAAACAAAAATTTTACACCATGCTTTTGTAGTACGCGAGCAATTATTTCTCCTCCGTTCATACATCAAAAAAATTGTGGTGGTAGTTTGTGAATTGGTTGTTTCTCTTATCAGTTTTCAAATCTATGGCATGGGTATTTGTGATTTGCTGAGTAAACTCATGCAGTAGTTTCTGTTGATTTGGAATTTGTTTTCCCAAACGCATCTGTTTATTTGGAATAAATCTAAATAGGTTTATTTTCGCTCGTTCAACGGGAGTATATGCTTGCATTTATCAACAAATACAAAAGGGGCGTAATTGCTTTTATGATTGTTTTATTGTTCATGCCTATCGGTCATGCACTTATGGTATTAAATGAGCGCGTACTTGAACATCATAAGCTTATAGGAGCTTTTATTATTGGATTGTTAGGGGCATTTAGTTTGGTGTATGGTATTGTAAAAAACAGCAATAAACTTATAGCAACATTAGCGGGTTTACTGGCCGGCATTTTGGTGTGGACGGGCTGGGTGGAGTTTTCGTTCGTTTGGATTGCCGAAAAACTAAGTGTAGCACCACTAATGGAAGATGGCGAAGTTGCCACTAAACCCGAATATCTGGTAATGATGTCATCGCTTGGATTGTTGTTGACCCTATTGTTGTTTTTTGTATTCAGCAATACCAAATGCCAGTTTTTTATTTGGTTTCAAAAAGTGTTTGGCTTGCGGGCAAAAATAAGTGCATCGGGTGGAAGTAGTAAACTGACGGCTATGGTTACTTTTGTGGAAACCATTATGATATTATGGACATTTTACATTGTGCTTTTGTTGGTTTACGACAAAGAAATTGCCGGAGATAAACACCTTGCTACCTACATCGTAGCATTTGGTTCTTTGTTCTGGTCAATGTATTTATTTATGAATTTGATACGCATCAGCAATTACGATTATGCTATTCGCTATGCGGTGCCTACCGTGATAATATTTTGGAATTTTGTTGAGGTAATTGGTCGTTGGGATTTGTTCAAAGAAATTTGGGTGCATCCGTTCGAGCATTGGATAGAAAACAGTGTTATCTTATTGCTGCTGCTTGGTTTTTCTACCTATTATTTTGTAGAAAACTATAAGTACAAAAAGAAAAAATCGGCATTAGCTTGATTTTTGCAGCAGTTTGTAACTGCTGCTTTTGTAATGATTTTTTTTTTTGAAAGAGGCTGTTGCTTTTCTTTAAATCTTAGTTGTTTAGTGTAGGCGAATAAAAAGCAATTCATTCCATTACTTTTGCTGAATGAAGGTGTGCGAGGCAGCATTTTTATTCGTGTGCATCTGTGTTTTTGTGCTGATGTCGTGCAGGCAAAAAGCACAGCCCTGCGAGAGGGAAACAGATATCGTTCATGAATTGGATACTTTTCTACCTACAATAGAATTTAGCGCCAAAAGCCATGTGCCGCAACCTGCCGCAATGGTATGGATACCGGGTGGCAATTTTAGCATGGGTGGACAAAATCCCGTAGGGATGGAAAATGGTGGCGCGCAAACTATGCGCGATGCGCGACCGATTCATAGGGTGCGCGTAGATGGGTTTTGGATGGATGAGAGTGAGGTTACAAATGAGCAGTTCACAGCTTTTGTAAAAGCTACAGGTTATAAAACTGTTGCAGAACAACGACCCACAAAAGAGGAATTTCCCGAAGCAGATGAGCAACAATTGGTAGCAGGCTCCATTGTGTTTTCGCCTCCTGCAAAGGCGGTTACGTTAGAAGATTATTCGCAGTGGTGGCGCTTTGAACAAGGAGCAAGTTGGCAACACCCATTTGGCGAAGGGAGCAGCATCAACGGAAAGGAACATTATCCGGTAGTGCATATTGCTTGGCAAGATGCCGTAGCATATTGCACATGGGCTGATAAGCGATTGCCTACTGAGGCCGAGTGGGAGTTTGCTGCGCGTGGAGGTGCATCGGGTAAGCTTTATTCTTGGGGCGATACACTTAGCCCAAATGGTGTGTGGATGGCAAATATTTTTCAAGGCGAATTTCCAAACAACAACGAAGTGAAAGATGGCTATGCTGATGCGGCTCCGGTGAAACAGTACAAGCCTAATGCCTATGGCTTGTATGATATGGCAGGGAATGTGTGGGAGTGGTGTAGCGATTGGTACGATGAAAATTACTACAGCCAATTAGCAAAAGATACTATTTCAATAAATCCTAAAGGGCCAACCGTGGCATTTGATAGCGAAGAGCCGGGCGCAGAAAAGAAGGTTCAGCGCGGAGGATCATTTCTTTGTACAGAACAATACTGTACACGATACATGGTTGGTACACGCGGCAAAAGTGAGTATCGAAGCACGGGCAATCACATAGGCTTTAGATGTCTGAAAGATTGATGAGAATACTTACAGTGTGTACCGCAACTGCACCGTAAAATTTCTGTGAGGTTCTGGTTTGCCCGGGCGCAGCGAGTAAAAATGATTAGCAACATTTTTTACAATAAAGCCAAGTTTGAATTTTTCGGTGATGTTTATGCCCGCCCTTAAATCCACCACAAAGTCGCCTCCTTTGTGTTTTGCCACATAATCGTTCAAAGACTTTAAACCACCATTAAACAAAAATGCTGCTGCAGCATTAAACAGTGGTGGAATTTGGTCGGGAAAACTTCCATAATAAACAGTTGCACCTAAGTAGGCTTTCCAATAGGTGATTTCCACATCGGCACGAAACAGATGGCGCGTGCGAAACATCAACATTTGTGCAGACTCTACCGAATCGGCAGCGCGACCATTTAATAGAAAGAAGTTGCGTAGATAATTGCCAATGTTGCGCACATCTCGTTTTTCATCGGCAGTAGTATCTGATAAACTCACCGGATAGGTATAAGTATATCCGGCAAGAATTTGCAAACCAACTTTGCCAATTTTTCCTTGGCTGGCAATAGAAATTTCATAGCCCGCAACACGTGCATTTTCTATGTTCGTAGCGCGTAAACCAAATATGCCGGGTCTGCCATCGGGGGTAAGGTATGGTGATGCAATATTTGGGAAAATAGGAGTGCCGTTTCTATATTCATTGGGGAAAATTCCAAATTCGTATTGCACAAAATTTCGGTATTCCTGCCAAAAGAATGCCGCATCAATATATGCTTTCCATTCCTTTACTTGAAAACCTTGCTTAAAACCCAATTCAAGATTCCAGCCGGTTTCGGTTTTAAGTGTGTCATTAGGAATTACATAAATGCCTTGTGTGAATTCGGCAGCAACAAAGCGCTCGCCAATTGCCGGAATGCGGTAGCCTTGCCCCCACGAAGCTCTAAAAAAAGATGCCTTGCCTGCACGAAGATTTATACCCGTGCGAAAAATTGGTTTTGATGTTTCTACAAAAGTATCTACGCCTACGGCTTCGTAGCGCACACCACCAGTCCAGCTAAGAAATTTGTAATTGATTTCTGCTTGTGCATATATCGCAGCATTAAAGTTTTTTCTGGTGCCTGCATACAAATTACTTTTTGAAAAACCTGTTGAAATTGGTACTCCGGCAGTAAGTACCAACAGGTTGCGATAGGCGTATTGATATTGTGGTTGAAACTCTAAACTGTGAGATACTGCATTGATGTCTTGATTGTTTCCTTCGCGCCATATATTTATGTAGCGCATGTTGAATGTGGCGCGGTGTCCTTTTGCATTTTGGTAAGAGATGTGTGGGTCTATGCTGGTGCGCAGATATCGGTCGTTGGAGTCTACTTTTACATGAAGTGCATTGGTGTCCATATCGGCAGCAATAAAGAACCTGTCGCTGCGCTCGTACATTTGGCTGAAATTTACACCATAATTTAATCCTTCAATTTTTGGATTAAGATGCCGGGTTTTTAAAAAATAACGAAAGCGAAATTCGTTAGAGCGTTGTATGAAACCCATTGCTCCGGTGATGTTTCCTCCGGCAACTAATTGCTGGTCTTTTATTTTTTGCTGATGATTGATATTTGCATTTATGCCAAAAGGAGTGCCACCAACCCACCAGCGTTGTTTAGGTTCTTTTGGGGCATCAAAAAAAGTTGTGTTGATGTCAATGTCGGTTCGTGGTTCGTTATCCTTAGGCCACTCTGTAACTACATTTACAATGCCATTCAATGCCGATGAGCCATAAATAACAGAAGCTGCTCCTTTAATTACTTCTACCTGCTTAGTGTTTTCTACGGGCACCATTTTGTTTTGGCCTTCGCCAAGGTCGGCACTCGTCATTCCTAAGTTATCTACCAGTACTGCAGTTCTTGAGCCTACGCCATACGAAAAAGAACTGCCACCGCGAATAGAAATTTGCCCATCCTGCACCATTACGCCTGGTGTTTTTGCTACTATATCTCCAAGGTCGTTTGCATTGGTGTTTTTTATTTGGTTTTTGGTAACCACTTCCATACTTACGCTTTCTTTAGCAGCATTTTTTTGTAGAAACTTGAGGTAACTACTTCATTGAGTTGTATGCTTTGCGAGCGCAACTCGATGGTGATGTTTTTGGTTTCCCCGGCACTGATAATGATGGTATCTTTTTTGTTTTTGTATCCCATGTATGAAGCTCCAACAATTACTTTTCCTGCTTCTACATTTACTTTGAATTGGCCACTTGCATTGGTAACTGTGGCACGTTTTCCTTCGGCTCTAATAACTGCGCTTCCAATGCCTTCTTTGGTGTCTGCATCGCGCACTATTCCGATTATGGTAGCTTGTTGAGAAAAGATAAAGTATGATTGAAACAGGATGGTGATGGCGAGTAAAATTTGCTTCATGCTATGGTTGAAAAATGGATGAATTATTTTGCTGATGGAGAGGATGTGAATGCTTCTGAAATTGGTTTGGCAATCCAACAATCGGGTTGCTTTATACCAAATATGTAAGCTAAAGTAGCAGCGGTGTCATATTGGTTTACCGTGTGGTCTGCCAATATGTAATTGGGTTTTATTTTTGGTCCTGTAATCAACCATGGTATTTCCACTTCTTTTGCCGATTTGCCTCCGTGTCCTTTGCCTATACCGCCATGGTCGGATGTAACGATAAAGTACGTTTGTTCAAATGTTCCTGCACTTTTTGTTGCTTCAATAATGGCGCCTGTTAGTGAGTCGGCCACTTTTATCGCTTCAAAATATTCGCTTGTTTCATGCCCGTATTCGTGGCCCGCGTGGTCGCAATGGTCGAAGTGCAAAAACAAAAAATCGGGTTGTTTTTCTTTGATGATTTCAATAGCTTTTTTAGCAGTGTTGAATTCGTTTTTTGTATGTGTAATTTTGTCGAAGGCATTTAGGTCTGTAAGCCTTGCAAAGCCGTTCCAGTGATGCACAGCATATATTTTACTGTCGGGTTTTTGTTCGCGCAGCACTCCAAAAATTGTTGGAAATATTTGACCGTAATTTCGGTTGCAAAAGCTTTTGCCTTTCAGCTTGGTGCGCTTCCATTTATTGCTTTTTATGCCATGTTCATTTGGGCTTGCGCCCATTATCATTGATGCCCAATTGGAAGAGGATGATGTTGGTAGAACAGCTTTCGCTTTTAATGTAGAAGCGCCTTGCAACTTAATGTTAGCAAATACCGGTGTTGATGTTTGGCTAATGCCCCAACCGCTTAATCCATCGAAGCCAATTACTATAACTTTTGGCGATTGGGCAGATAAAAAAAGAAATGAGAAAATACATACCGACAAAAACAAAACTTGTAAAGTGTAAGTTGTTTTGTGTGTATGCATGTTTTTAATCTTTGAGTGAAATAAAAGTAAACAAAGTTTAAGAATTATGAGGCAGGTGTATTTCAATAGATATAATTGATTCAAAAAAGTTTTGCACTGAGGCCAATATGGTGTGAGGTATAGGATAAGCGATTGGCTTTGAGTTGTCGGCTATATTTATTTGTCGGTAGTGTAGTTATGTCATTGTGTGTACTGCTAATTAAATAACATTCATTTTTCGTAAAATGAAGTATATTGTAGTTATGAAATACGCACAACTAGAACAAAAAACTCAAGCTGTTATTGATGAATGGCTGCAAGATTTGGATAATTATACGATAGAGCAATTGCTACAAAAACCTGCCGAAAATTCGTGGAGTGTAGCACAAGTATATGTTCATTTATGGATGGCATCAAAGGGGTTTTTCTTCAAAAATATTGAGCGGATAGTGAATGGTGATGAACGAACAAAAAAAGGTGGTAGGAAAAACTTTGCAGGTTGGATGGTTTTTACATTTGGAAGAATGCCATCGGTAAAGATTGAAATGCCCAGCAGCGTGTCGGTGCAGCCAAACCAGCCCGATAGTAAAGAAACTCTTGTAAAGAGGCTTGAGGAAGTAAAACGACTTGTAACCGATAGTATTTTGCGATTGCAAAATGCACCTGAGGATGTGCGCGTTAAGCATCCGTTTTTGGGATGGCTTACGGCTCAAGAATGGATGCAGTTATGCGCCATTCATTTCAGTCATCACCGTGCGCAGAAGCAACGCATTAAAAAACATTTTGGATGGTAATTGGCGATGAAATTACACACTTGTTATCTTCGCGAGTACATCTAAATATGCGCAACTGTTTTTTTCTTTTCGCTTTATTGGTTTTGTTATCATCATGCAAGAATGATTTGGCTGAAGCAAAACAGATAACTATGCGCACCAATACTTCTATTGAAAAAGGCACGAATGTCGAAATTGTTTATTCGGATTATGGTGTAAACAGAATTGTTTCTACCGCGCCAGTGCTTTTGCGCTACGCTGTAGAAAAACCTTATATGGAGTTTCCAAAAGGCTTGGATTTGAAATTTTACAACAACGGAAAAGTTGAGAGCACTATGACTGCCAATTACGCCACTGTGCATGAAGGAAACAAACTGATGGTGGCAAAAAACAACGTAGTGGTTGTGAATGAAAAAGGTGAAACACTTAATACAGAAGAGTTGGTGTGGGATGAAGAGAAAGAGATAATATACAGCAATGCTTTTGTGAAAATCAGTACCAGCGATGAAATTATAATGGGTACAGGTATGACTGCCAACCAAAATTTTACCGATTATGTGATTAAAAATATCACCGGAACAATAAGAGTAAAATCGCCTCAGTAAAAAAGGTGAGCATACTTGTGATGCATGAATTTTTGCAGGATTTTATTAGTGCCTTTTTCTTAATGAAAATACTTTATTGATTCATTGTATTCCTTTGTGGCTAACAGAAAGAACACTCATTGAAAGCTATTTTTAAGAACAAATTCTTTTCGTATTTTTTACTCGGCATTTTTTGCGCGGGCATTTTTTTTATCAACCGCTACGGCACACATGGGTGGGGCGATGATTTTGCATTGTATTTAATGCAAGCCGAGAAAACTGCACAGTTCCGTTTTCAGCAGCCCACTTTTTATGTTTTCAATCCGCTCAACAGCGCCATTTCGCCTTCGTACTATCCGCCTTTGTATCCTGCTTTTTTGAGCATTTTTTATTACAGTTTCAGTGGCAATATCGCTAACTATATTTTACTCCATCATTTTTTATTGGTTGCGCTGGTGTTTGTGTTTTTCTATTATTTAAAGCGTAATGCCATTATGTTGTTGACCTTTTTGTTCTGCTTGTTGCTGCTTTACAATCCTTGGGTTTTGTATTTCAAAAATCAAGTGGCAAGCGAATTTTTCTTTATGATTTTGCTTGTTCTGCTTGCCATAAATGTTAGGCGTGATAGGCCAAATCAAATTCACATTGTTATTTTATGCAGTATGCTGGTTTGCACGCGCAGCATGGGCTGGGTTGCCCTGTCTGCATTGGCAATAGCATTATGGCGTTGCTACGGTGTAATGCAATGGTTGTTTACTTGTCTGTTAGTTTTGCTTATTACTTTCATTTTTGTTGGCGAGATATTTTCGACCGATTACATTGCCAATTTTAGGCAAGAGTCGCTGCTCCATACCGTTCGAAACAATTTTGTTTTCTATTCAAATGTTTTAAGCACGATTTTTATTCCACATTTAGAAACAAGAAAGATTTTTATCGCACCTACTAAGTTTATTACGCTTTTGCTTTTTGCAATTGGTGTGCTGTATAGCCTTGTAAAAAAGCAATACTTGTTTGAAACTTTGTTTACGCTTTTTTATTTGTTGGTGTTATTGGTTTATCCGCATCATAGTTCTGGATTTCGCTATTTGTTTCCTATAGTTCCATTTATGTTGTTCTTTATTATTGTGTCGCTTCAATTTATAACAAAGCCTATTACTTCGGTTGTTGTTCAAAAAGTGATGATGTACGCAGTTCCACTTTTTCTGTTATTGCAGTACAAGCCAGATATTAGTTACATCATTAAAGAAAATGTTACTGTTGTTGATGGACCAAATAGCAGTGCTGCGGTGGAAATGTTTAGTGCGGTACAAGGTATAACAACAATACAGGATACTGTTTATTTTATTCGCCCTAAGGCTTTGGGGCTTTATGCCCGCAGATACGCAAAAGCATTGCCCGAATCTGACCAAAAGAAAGTGAAGTTTTTGGTGAGCGATAACCTTAATGCAAGTGCAGATACGTTGTTGGTAGCCGCTAATGCTTTTGATACTGTGTGGCACAACAATAGGTTTGTTTTGTATAAACGTGCCGATTGATTTTATGGCGGTGATAACGTTTTAGCATATCGAGTTTGAAGCAAAATGTATAGCCATCGGCATCATAGCTATTTCAGCGCTTGTGCCAAATCTGCAATAATATCATTGGCATCTTCAAGTCCAACACTCAAACGCACAAGACCATCGGTGATGCCAAACGCATCGCGTTGTTTTTTATGCACAAAAGAATGGCTCATAGATGCAGGATGTTGAATAAGTGTATCGCAAGTGCCGAGCGATGCTGTGAGTTTGCAAAGCCTAACTTGTTTCATCAGTTTTCTCCCGGCTTTGATTTCGTTTTTCAATTCAAAACTTAACACACCACCAAAGTCTTTCATTTGTTGCGAGGCCAGTGCGTGATCTTCGTGTGTTTTTAAACCCAAGTAATTCACTTTGTTCACTGCTTTGTGCTTGTGTAAATACTCGGCAATGTGTTGCGCATTAAGGCAGTGTTGTTTGATGCGCAAAGGTAAAGTTTTGATGCCGTTGTTGAGCAGCCAAGCATCGAATGGCGCAACAATTGAGCCGTGTAATTTGCGCACCTTCCACACCTTTTCTTGCATAAATGAAACATCGCTGCCAAGCAACACCCCGCCAAGTGCATTGCCGTGACCGTTCAAAAATTTTGTGGTGGAGTGCAGCACAAAATCTACACCAAAACTAAATGGTTGTTGCAGCAATGGCGAAGCAAAAGTGTTATCCACTGCAAGTTTTGTGTGGTGCTTTTTTGCCAGTGCGCTCAATGCTTTCAGGTTGTAGCAGTTGATGGTTGGGTTGGAGGGTGTTTCGCAATAAAGTAATTTTACCTTGCCTTTTTCGGCTTTCAGTTGTTGTTCTAATTCAGGTAGTTTTTTGAAGTCGGCATAAATAATTTTTACTCCTTGTTTTGAACCGAAATAATTAAAGTAATCAATGGAAGTGCCATAGATATTTCCTTGCGCAATCAACACATCGCCCGGTTGTAACAGCGATTGAAATAGTGCGTTCAATGCAGCCATGCCCGATGAAAACATTAGAGCCTTTGCAGTTGTTTTTAAACCAAAGGTTTCGAGTTGTTCAATTTTATTTTCTACCGTTTCGGCATTTGGGTGGCTCCAGCGGCTGTAGATAAAACCTTGTTCTTTGCCTTCAAAAATTTTTGCGGCTTCTTCGGGCGATTCGTAAATGTAAGTAGAGCTTGCATACAAGGGTTGTATGTGAGGCTTTATTTTGCTGGCTGCAACATCGTCTTGTGCACAAATGGTGGCAATAGATACAGGTGCAGTGTTTTTGTTTTTCATTCACTTATTGCTTGATGAATTTCATTTTTCCGGTGCCTTCGGTTGTGGTAACATTGATAAAATAAAATCCTTGCGATAAGGTGGATACGTCAATAGTATTACTACTGTTCAGTTGCGCTAAAACGGTGCTGCCAAGTGTATTGAAAATTTCTGTTTTAATTACAGTTGCCGAAGTTGTTTCAATATTTAAAATGCTGTTGGTAGGGTTTGGATACACTTTGAAATTGTTCAACGATAGTGGCTTTTCTATACTGCTTGGTGTTTCGCCATAGTTTAGGTTGAAAACCGGAGCAAACTCGGGATCGGTGTTGTCGTTAAACACAACTTTGCCCCCTGTGAAGTTTGGTGCAGAAAGTACAATTTGAGTAATATCGTTTTTGGTGATGAATGGAAACAAAGAAGTTGGCAAGTCTAATCTTATCCAATGCCCGTCTCCGCTGTTAGAGCCAAATAAGCATGGTGTTGCTGCGCCATCGCCAGTTGCGGTGTAGTCGCTCGCTTCTACTGTTGCACTTGCGCCAAAGTTGCCGTTCTTAATTTTAACTTCAAGATTGCCGCTGATTGGGTTAGCACCATCCAAGCTTTTTCTTCTTAAAAAAACACTTGCGCTGGTGAGTGTAGTGTCTGCCATGCTTCGCGTATCGAACGAGAGTACTGTTGAGTACGACTCACCAAACGCTTCTCCTAATACTAACGAATCTACAATGTTGCCTTGTGATGAAACCGAGCCTGTTTGCGATGCATCGGGTAATAAATACAAATCATCCATCAATAATTTATGATAGAATTTTTGTGTGTGATATTCTATTAAATCTGCATAGCCTTTTGCAGAAAGATGAAAACAATCTTTGGTGATGCCTAAGTAATCGCGCATTGAATTTTTTGGCGATGGATAAGTAGAATCTCCATTGGGTAATGGTTGTGTAAATGCTGCATAAGTTCCACCCGGGGCTACGCCCAGTGGAACTGCTTGCCCAAAAGTATATTGCATTAAGCCGGTTGCATTTATAAAGTCCACTTGCGGGTCGGTAGCAGCATAAGCAGCTACATCTGCCGAAAAGCTGTTGAGTACCGTGTTTAGCTGCACAAACGTGGGGAACTCCATCTTTTGCCACGAAGAGTAAAAAGGGTGGCTGTTTCCTAAAATGGAGGTTTGAATTACTTCCTGAAAATTTGGATACACATAACCACTCCACAAAATTTTAATGCCCGGTTTGGTAGTTTTTAAAAAATCAATAATTTGTAGCAATCGTTGCGAAACCTGGCTTTTCAAAGTGTCGGTTTGAGCTTGCGAAAAACTTACTTTCCAATCGCCCAGCACATCGTTTCCGCCAATGCTTAAATGTATAACTTCTATAGATGGATTTGCTTTTATCAGCGAGTCTATCATGTGTTGCTTATCGGGCTTTAAGAAGTCGTCTGTTTCGGCACCATTTTCGGCTATCAATCCATGGGTGATGTATTTATAATTTGAGAAACCCCATTTTTTAAAAGCATTGTTTATGGTTTGATCTACATTCATAAAAAACGCCCAACTATCGCCAACCATCAATACTTTGGGTTGGTTTGTTTCGCTGCATTGGCTGTATGATTTTGAAAAAAATAAGCTGATTGCTAAAAGAAGAAGTGCTATTCTGTACATATAAAATTGGTTATCCTTTTTTCAATATTACGAAAAGATTAAATTAAAACAATACAAGCAAGTTTAATTGTTGTTGCAACATGGTTTCTTATAACAAAAAGTAAAATCAACATAAAACTGATGCCAAAAACTAAAATCCGAAATCAATCACCATCTTTGCCGCTATGAGTAAAAAGATTGCGGTGTTTCCCGGTTCTTTCGACCCCATCACCACAGGGCATGTAGATATTGTGTTGCGGGCGCTTCCGCTTTTTGATGAAGTAATAATTGCCATTGGCGAGAACTCGCAAAAGAAAACGCTTTATACATTGGAGCAAAGATTGACGTGGATTCAGCGTGTTTTTAAGGCGCATCCTGCAATTCAAGTTGCATCTTTTTCGGGCTTGACCGTAAATTTTTGTAAAGAAAAAGGAGCCAATTATATCATTCGAGGTATTCGTTCGGCATCCGATTTCGATTACGAAAAAACCATTGCGCATTTGAACAATGCAATGTTTCCCGAAATTGAAACTATCATCATTTTATCGAAGCCCGAGTTGTCGTCAATTTCTTCAACCATAGTGCGCGAAATAATTAGAGGAAAAGGAAAGGTAGATAAATTTGTGCCTGCCGAAATAGTGGAGGAGATGGTTTCTGCATGAAGTATTTGATTCTTATAGCCGCCTTGGCGGCTTCATTTTTTTCGTTTGCCACTGTTGATTCGCTGCCTTCGGATGTGGATTTGGGGCGACAGTATATTACGCAGTTAAAAAATGGTGGCGCGTTGATTGTACGCTTAAAATCGCGCGATAAAAATATTGCCGCCTACCGTAATGCCGGCAATACTGCTATTGCAGATGAAATGCAAGAAAAAGACAGAAACTTGAACAGGCATATATTAAATGCCTTTCGCGACCAATTCCGCTTTTGCCCGGTTTATTTCATTTACGCGCGCAGTTCAAAAAAAATTATGGAGGGTGAGCGCGATGTGTTTTTGAATGATGCTTTGCTCGAAGACACTTCAATTAAGTTCAATCATTCATTTTTTCTTTTTGTAGATTTTGGCACGGCATTGATAAATGAAAGTGTGAATTCATACACTTACACTAATCAAATTCAGGAGGGCAGCACCCCGGGCAACAGCCAGTCTTATACAATTTTGGATACAGACTTTAAACAATTGCATTCGCCATTTCCATATTTAACCATGCTGAATTTTCTTGAGCAAAACCCTCATCAAAAGGCAATAGCACGGATGAATAAAAAAATGTTTCAATATTTGGTAGATGATAAAATGAAGCAGGAAGCGCAGAGCAAAAAGAAGAAGCGGAACAAAAAATAACACGCCATTCATTTGTTAAGTAATTCCAACTTGCTTTCATGCTTTTCAAAATACCTACATTCGCAACTTTCAAAAAACGATATGAATAAATCCATTCAATACATTTTTCTGCTTTTGGTGCTTGCTTTTTCTATTGCTGCAAAAGCAGAAACCCCATCGGATACTACCGAAACAAGAGAACGCACCAAAAAGGAAATGAGGCTTTTTAAGGCACAACAATTGGCGCGAATAAAATTTCCGAAAGATCGTATTGCCATTGATTTGCTGGCTACAAACTGGTCGCATAGTGTTGGCAACGGCTTTAAAACAAAGTGGTATTCGCGTGGTATCAATATTTATTTCTATTGGGATTTTCGTATAAAAAAGTCGCGTGTAAGTTTTGCGCCAGGCATTGGCTATTCGGGTACCAACGTTTATCACCGCAGTCAAATGGTTGAAGATTCTACCGGAATAAGATTTGATGTGATGGATGCCACAAAACTGAGCAACATCAAAACGAACAAACTTACCATTCAATACATTGATATTCCATTGGAATTAAGAATAAGAACCAATCCTGATAAGGCAGATAACTTTTGGAAATTCGCTATTGGTTTTAAAGCCGGTGTTAGAGTAGATTCTCACACTAAAGAGCGCATTAAAGAAGGTAGCAGAACAAAGGTATATGTTGAAAGAAGATTTGCCGATATCAACCTTTTTCGCGCAGGGCCAACTTTAAGAATTGGTTACAGCGTGTTTAATCTTACTGCATATTATGGCGTGGTAAGAGTGTTTAAAGGTGGTCGAGGGCCTGTGGCAAACGAGTTTGCGGTAGGTATTTCGTTCAACGGGTTGTAGTTTTTTTGCTTACTCTTCGGTAAGCCTGTTGTAAGCTCTAATAAAAAGTGCGCCTAAGTTTTTGTGAGGCGGAATGTAATCGAGAAATCGCTCGTAAGCCTGCTTGTTGTTTTTTACGCTTCCTTCTAAACTTTCCCATGTTTTGTACCAATTGATGTCGCGGAAGTTGCGCACATCTTCTGCTAATAATTTTATCAATGGATTGTTTACATGCATGGTGCCAATTTGTTTGGATGCAATTACACTTACATTGGGGCTGCGTTCAAAAATTCCACGCAGGCTATTGTAGCCACCGCAGCTTCCTAAAATAAAAACAGCAGTATTGTTGTGAATTTTTTCAATGGTTTTGTATGCATAGTAACTATGCCCGCGATGCACCATTACATCCGGCTCTTGCTTTAGGCTGTCTAACAGCTTTTCTATCATTGGTTGGCCAATGTATTCGCTCTTGGGCTTGTTGGCATAAATAGTTACCAAAGCGCCTTCGCGCGAATCAATTTTTACTATGTGTTGACTCTCGGTAATTTTCCAATTTGGGTCTTTAAATGTGGCAAGAAAACTTTTGAATGAAGCATCGCCATCTTCATCGTCATAAAAATACATTTGCCAAATGTTGCGCTTGTTTCTATGGAATAGGTTTTCAAAACTCACTTTATCTAACGGAGGTAGCTGATATTTTGATGCCATGCCTTTAAACCAATCGTCTTTAAAAATACCATCGCCAGCAAACAAGTTGGAAAGCAAGCCATAAACAACCATGCCGCGTTTATGTTTTAGGGCTTCCACACGGCTGTACTCGCTTTTTATTGTATTGCGCAACAAGTTTAAAAGCGATGAATCGCTGATGCTTCCAAAAGCATCGGCAACTTCAACAGCTTGCGCCACATCGTTGTGGTCTTCCTCTAATCGGCTGGCAAATTTTACCATCAGTGCTTGCTGCTGTTCGGGTTGCATTGTGTTTAAAAACTGTTCGAGTTTGCCATAGCTGGCAGCCATTTTTATAAATGTGCGAAAGCGATTTTCGCCCATTAGCTGCAAAAACTCATAGCCCTTGGTGCTATCAATTTTTGCTAATAGTCTTTTAAAAAAACCATTAAAAGTAGAGGTGAAAATTTCTTCTTCGCTATACACCATTAAAGTGTATAAATCTTGTGCATTAAATGAATCTACTACCCCAAATCGCACTGTTTCAGTTTCATTATGCAGGTCATTTACAATTCGCACTATTTTAAGGGAATTTACTTCTAAGTCGGCTTCTAATGAATGTGCAGCTAAAATGGATTTGTTCTTACGAATGTTCAACAGGGCTTTGAAAAATGCATACTGTTCTTTTCCTATTTCATGAGCTTCTTCGGCTGTTTTTCGTTGGTTGTAAATATCATCCAACAGTGTGTATGAGTTGGTGCTTTTGCCAAATTTTTTATCAATTGCCAATATGGTAGTAACAACAGGATTGCTACTTTTTTTCAATATTTTGAAAAGAGGTTGATTGTCGAGAAAATATTTTTTTGCGGTGGCGGGGACCTCAATTACTGCGGTTTCTAAAATTGGCAGGGCGTAATCTTTGTCATCAAACAAGTATGAAAAGTACAACACTTCTGTTGGGTAACGTTTAGCCGCAGTAGTTAAGAATTCTTGTATGTCGGGTTGGTTTTTAAAAAACCCGGCTATCTTTATAGAGAGCCGAATGTTATCTAACAAATACGTTTTCAAATTGCCTTGTACCACCGCATTTAAACCACCCAAAACATGAAGTAGTTTTTTGTCGGTTTCATCTACACGGTAGTAGTTCGATTTGTTTACACTGCGCAGTTCTACAAAGAGGTTGTCGTAGAAGTTTATTTTGTCTAAACCAACAATCAAATCTTTATCAATAACCCGTTGCATGTAGTCAATTACATCAAAGTACAAGAATGCGGCTTGCTTGTCAATTACAGTGTCGCCTGTGTGAATTTTTCGGTCTAAGTAGCCGTCTAATTTATCTATTCGGTCTTGTTCAGTATCAATCAGGTTAGGGCGTTTTGCAGTTGTGTCGTTGGCAAAAACATTGAGCGAAAAAGAAAAGATGAAAAGGAAAAAAAGTAACGAGCGGTGAATGATAATCGATGATCTCGTAAGTGTGTTGTGTCGGTACAGATCTACTGCCGATAACTTGCATCGATCAATTGTTCTGTAAATCTGTAAGTCCATAAGTCCGTAAATCTTTTTCACACGCCAAGAATTGAAAAGTAAGCTTTGCTGAATAGTGATTTTAAGTTTTGATGTGGCGGGATGTAATCTGTAAAATGAGGATTGGAGCCTATCTTCTGTTTCATCATTTCCCAAAAGTCTTTCCACACTATATTTTTTCCTGTTCTTATGCTTTCAACCAGCGATAGCAATATTGGGTCGTTTACAGTTTTTGTGCCAATTTGTTTTGTGGCAATAATGTGCGCTTCGGGCGCATTGTCAATGGCATTTGAGAGTTTGTAGAAACCACCACACGAGCCAACCAAAAGCAGTTTTATTTTGCTATCAACGTGTTGCAATGTAGATGCCGTGTGGAAGCTGTGGCCGCGGTGTATTATTACATTTGGAGTTGTGTTGTTGAGTCGTAAATACTCTGTTACTGCGTCCTGTCCGTTGGTTTCGTACTCGGGTTTGTTGGCGTATATTTCTACTGCGTTACCTTCTACGCTTTTTATTACAACGTAGGTGCCTTTATCTTCTATTTTCCAAGTTGGTAGAATCTTAAAAGTGTTTAAAAAATTGTTGTACGAGTCGCGCCCATCGGCATCGTTGTAAAAATACATTTGCTGCACACACTTATTTTGTTCGCCCAGCAATGTGTTTATAGGCATTTGATTCAATGCCGGAATGCGAATTTGTTTTGATAGTCTATCAAACCAAGTTACATCTACCACCGCATTACCGTCTATCAAACTTGCCAATACGCCATAAAGTGCAATGGTTAAGTTGTTTGAATCTTTATCGGCAATTAAAAACTGATTTTTCACTTCGGTATGCAGCACTGCCAGTAGCTGTTTATCGCGGATGTTGTTGAGTGTTTCGGCAATTTCTACACCTTCTGTATTGCTTTCGGCAGCCGCAATATTGCGCACAAAATTCAATAACAGTGTGTCGCGTTCGGCAATTGGCAATTCGCTTAGCATTGGCTCCAATTTTCCATAGGCTGCACACATAGAAATGAAGGTTCTAAAACGATTGTATTCAACCTTTTTTAATAGCGATGAAATGTTTTCGCCTTTCATTTTGCGTTGCAGGCGCGTGTACAAACCGTTGAAAGAGCTTGTTACCACTTCCTCTCTGCCAAATACCATTAAGAAATAAATTTCGGTGGCAGAAAAACCCTCAATGGCGTTGAAAGCATCTGCTTCGTTGTAGGCAATATTGTCGTTTATTTCGCGCAAAAAACGAAGGCAAAAATCTGTTAGTTCGCGCTCCACACTATATTTGCCTATGTAATTTTTTTGCGTGCAAATTGCAGCCAACTCCTTAAACATACATTGCGGGCTGTTGCAAATGTTATCGGCTTGGCTTACCGTCATTCTGTTTTTTACAATTGCATCCATCAGCACATACGATTTGCTTTGGTAGCCTGCTACTCGGGGCATTTTTAATATCGCTTGAATAACTGTGTCGGTACTTTTGCTCAACAACATTGGAATTTGGTGCGAAGCATTATAGATGTATCGCTTTAATGATGTTGGTGCGTTACATCCCGCAGTTTCTAAAATTTTTGTGGCAAAAAATTTGGCCTTGTAAGCATCAAATCGTTTGAATATTTCATCGGGTTCTGTTTGTGCAGCATACATCAATATTTCTTCTGCAAAAGGTTCGTTTATGAATTTTGGAATTTGCTGCAGTGTGCCAGTTATATTTTTCTTTAACTCTAAAATTGTCTTTTCGTTTTCTGTAAGTCGCAAACTTATTGGTGCAATAATTGGCTCACTTACATCCGCAGGTTGAGTTTCTGCAATGTCGACAGGTGGCTGAGCTTCGGCTGTTATTGTTGGTTGATGTTGTTCTGTTGCTTTTTCAGAAGGAGTGATGTTGAATTCGTCTAAATATTTTTGAGCCGAAACGGGGCGTGGGTCATTATCGGTTTCTGAACGCGGACTGCGTTGTTGGCGTATTTCTAAAGCACTTTCGCTAATGCGCGAACGGAGCAGTGTTTGAACGTCCATAGAGTCAGTTACCGACAGGTCGGGGTCAAAGCTGGGCGATTCGTCTTGCGACATCAAGGTGTATAAATGGTTGATGGATTTTGCATCCATAAACTGCAAAATCATATCTAATTTTTCGTTGCGCTCTGCAAAGGCAAGAAATTGCCGCAACCTGTTGTCGTTTATAGAGCTGATAAAACTGTATGGAAACGGACTGTATATTTTTCGTTTTACAGCACTAATCATGTTTGAAAGCGATTGCACAGACAATTCTTTGTGACCATAAATCATTATGGTAAATAAATCATCGGCATTCAAGTTTTTAAAGTACTCAGCTACTATGTAACCGCTGCCGGTGGTAGAAATATTATTGGCATTGCGCACTTGCTCAATGGCGTAGTGGTCTAACAACTGATATATTGAATGCTTGCTGTAAGCATCGGGTTTTTTCATAGTTGCCACCAATACCTTAAATATATCTTGCGGGAAGTCGCCAAGCGAATCGGCTTCTTCCATCGTCATTTCTTTTTTCAATACATTATAGGCAAGAATGTATGCTTGAGAGCGTTGGCCGTAGGTGCGGTAAACCGAAAGCAAGTATTTTGATACGGGCGATTTGCTGCGCACAATGTGATAGCTTACTGCGTTTTCTGAAGACAAATATTTTTTAACCAAATCGGGTGCTGTAATTGCCATAGAGTCTATCACTGTTGCAGCAAAAGAACGTTGCCCAAACTGTGCTGCATATCGCAATACTTCGGTTGGGTTTTCGCGGGCATAATTCACTATAAATTCTTCTGCATCTGCATCGTTTGGAATCAGTGATGAATATGCTAAAGTGAATTTTCTATACAACTTAAGATTTTGAGAAATTACACCTGCATTATCCCATTCCATTACCAGCGGAAAATACTTGAATCCATCATTGAATCTGCCTTTTTCCATGTCTTCATCCGAGGCATTGTTGTAGATGATGTTGATAAACCTTAACAAAGTATTGGCATAAAGAATGCGTTTGTTGTAGCTGAATAAATCATTTTGCGAATAGCGCAACGCACTATCGGCCACCGCAAACATTCTTTCATCTATTTTAGGAAATTCGGCAGTTATCTTTTGGCGTGCAATATTGTAACTTTTTAAAATAATAGGGAGCTTGTAATCGTAATCGCGCGCAGCACTATCTACCGCTGCTTGCCCAAAAACAATTGCCGAAAACAAGGTGAAAACTATCACCGAAAACCAATACCGAAAATTAAATACCACGCCCAAAGAATTATGAGGATTTTACTTCATTCTTTAATACGCAAATAAAATGCCTTAGGTTTGTTAAAGTTATACACGCTTTCCCCATGAATCGTTTACAGTCTATTTTTGTTATCATGTTGTTGGTTACTGCGCTTGGCTCTTGCTCCGAAAAAGCCAAACGCGCAAAGGTGTATCACAATGAAATTTTTATCAAAACATCTGTGGTTATTGACAGTGTTATTGATTATAGCGATGCCGTGCATTCTGGTAGTCGTCAAGTAGGTTTGGCGGTTTCTACAAACTATTTGAACCTTATTGCCAAAACAACCGAAAGTGTAATTGCCAAAGGCGATTTTGATGCTGACTCTACATTGAAAGTGGCTGCTGTTAATCTGCTGCATTTTTATGGGCAATATGTTTCAGCAACGTTTGTTCCTTATTTTCAGTCTTTCGAAAACGATTCTTTAAATGAATTTCAACTTGCCGTTGCCGATTCGCTGCTGCGCAAAATGATGGATGAAGAAGTGCCACACTGGAGCAATTTCAACAATGAAGGAAAAAAGTTCAGCGACCGTTACGATATTAGTTCGGTGAAGGAATAGTATTGTGTGTATATAAAATTGCTAAGGGGGGTAAATAATCTCATTAGGAAGTTCTGCAAGGTAGCTCGAATTTTAGATGAAAAGTTGTTTTGGATCTGCTTTTATCCCTTGCCGCTTTTTGTTTTACAAAGTGTAACTTGCGGTGCAAATTTTCAATTCAGTTTAGTCTCGCCATTGTATTATCGTATTGGTTGTTGTTAATGGGGTATAAAGAGGCGCAAACAACCCGTAGATACATGATGTTTACAATTTAATCGTAAAAAGACTTTCATTTCTGTTATTGAAGGCTATTTTTGGCGAGCAAAATTTTGACAACCGTGAGTAAATCAAACAATTCGGGAACATTAAGTTCTTATCTATTCAAATCTTCAATCGGTAAAAAAGCCTTAATGGCGGCAACCGGTATTTTCTTAATCACCTTTTTGGTAATTCATGCTGGCATCAATGCTGCGGTTTTTTATAACGATGGTGGTGAAACATTTCTGCACTTAGCTCATTTTATGGGTACCAACCCAATTGTAAGAACACTCGAAATTGGATTGGTGGCAGGTTTTTTGGTTCACATTATTGATGGTTTGCTTTTGTGGAAGCAAAACCATAACGCGCGCCCTGTAAAATACGGCTACGAAAATGCCAATGCAAACAGTAAGTGGTATTCGCGCAGCATGGGTTTGTTAGGCACTTTACTGTTGTTGTTTTTGGTAATTCACACTGCACATTTTTGGATTCCTAACCGTGCCAACCAGTTTGCCACCGGTGAAGAGTTGAATCTGTTTGTTTTAATGCAGCAAGAATTCAGCGAATGGTACACCGTAGTAATTTATGTTGCGGGCTGTATTTCTCTTTTTTGGCACTTGCTTCATGGTTTTAAAAGTGCATTTCAAACTCTTGGCTTCAATCATTCAAAATACAATGGAATAATTGAAGTAGCAGGTATCGCATTTTCAATTATTGTTCCATTGCTTTTTGCTTCTATGCCGGTGGCATTTTATTTAGGCTTAGTGAAGTAATTTAAAATATTCAAACAGTTTTATGTCAAACTTCAATTCAAAAATTCCCGAAGGTTCATTGCCCGAGAAATGGACCAAATACAAATCGAGCGTGCCGTTGGTGAATCCGGCAAACAAACGCAGTTTAGAAATTATTGTTGTAGGCACAGGGCTTGCCGGAGCCTCGGCAGCAGCTTCGTTGGCAGAAATGGGTTATAAGGTAAAAGCATTTTGCTTTCAAGACTCGCCTCGCAGAGCACACTCTATAGCAGCACAAGGCGGCATCAATGCAGCAAAAAATTACCAAAATGATGGCGATAGCGTTTATCGTCTTTTCTACGATACTATTAAAGGTGGCGACTATCGCGCCCGCGAAGCCAATGTGCATCGCTTGGCCGAGGTGAGCGGCAGTATTATAGATCAATGCGTGGCGCAAGGTGTGCCTTTTGCGCGCGAATACGGAGGCTTGCTGAGCAACCGTTCGTTTGGCGGTACGCAGGTGCAAAGAACTTTTTATGCAGCCGGGCAAACCGGGCAGCAATTGTTGTTGGGCGCATACAGTGCATTACAACGTCAAGTGGGTATGGGCAATGTAACATTGTATGCCCGCCACGAAATGTTGGAAGTAGTAACAATTGAAGGAAAAGCGCGTGGCATTATCGCTCGCGATTTGATAAGTGGAAAATTGGAGCGCCATTTTGGTCATGCAGTATTGCTTTGTACCGGAGGTTATGGCAATGTATTTTTTCTTTCTACCAATGCCATGGGCAGCAATGTTACAGCGGCTTGGAAAGCGCACAAAAAAGGAGCGTATTTTGGCAACCCATGTTTTACACAAATTCACCCAACCTGCATTCCGGTTTCGGGCGATCATCAGTCTAAATTGACTTTGATGTCAGAGTCGTTGCGTAATGACGGAAGAATTTGGGTGCCAAAAAAGCAAGAAGATGCAAAAGCTTTACGCGAAGGTAAATTGAAGCCAAGTGCAATTAAAGAAGACGATCGCGATTATTATTTAGAGAGAAGATACCCTGCCTTTGGTAATCTTGTTCCGCGCGATGTGGCAAGCCGCGCTGCAAAAGAAAGATGCGATGCTGGTTTTGGTGTAAACAAAACCGGGCAAGCCGTGTTCTTAGATTACGCTGCAGCAATTGAACGCTATGGCAAAATTGAAGCAACCAAGAGCAATCTGCACAACCCGGATTCGGCCACAATAACCACCTTGGGTAAAGCTGTGGTAAAAGAAAAATACGGTAATTTGTTTGATATGTACGAGCAAATCACCGGTGTGAATCCATACAACGAACCAATGCAAATTTACCCTGCGGTTCACTACACTATGGGTGGTTTGTGGGTAGATTATAATTTAATGACTACTGTGCCGGGTTTATATGCTTTGGGCGAAGCCAATTTTAGCGACCATGGTGCTAATCGTCTTGGAGCTTCGGCATTGATGCAAGGCTTGGCAGATGGCTATTTTGTAATTCCATATACCATTGGCGCATACTTGAGTGCCGAAATTCGCACCAAAGCAATTTCAACCGACCACGAAGCCTTTGTTGCTGCCGAAGAAAACGCAAGAAAAACGCTTGATAAATTGGTAGGAATAAAAGGCACTAAATCAGTAGATTATTATCACAAGCGATTGGGTAAAATAATGTGGGATAAATGTGGTATGGCGCGCAATGCGCAAGGGTTGAAAGAAGCCATTGCTGAAATTGCGCAAAGAGTTTTGGCAAAATGTGCGTGTGCTTGGTGCTACCAACGAGTATAATCCCGAATTGGAAAAAGCCGGTAGAGTTGCCGATTTCATTGAGTTGGGCGAGTTGATGTGTAAAGACGCATTGGAGCGCAACGAAAGCTGTGGCGGACACTTCCGCGAAGAGTACCAAACCGAAGAAGGCGAAGCGCTACGCGATGATGAAAATTTCAGCTTTGTTTCGGCATGGGAACTGGTGGGCGAAAACGAATGGAAGCTCAACAAAGAAGCATTGGTTTACGAAAACATAAAAATAGCTGCCAGAAGCTACAAATAGATACTTGAGTATTGATGTTTTTATCAGTATCAATTGGCTAAAATCAATTAACAAAAAGACAAGTAAATTGAAGTAATATGAAGATTACATTAAAAGTTTGGAGGCAAAAAAATACCGAAACCAAAGGCTCGTTTGTAACATACAAACTCGACCATGTGGAAGAAGACATGTCTTTCCTCGAAATGTTTGATGTGTTGAACGAACAACTCATCAATGAAGGCAAAGAGCCTGTTGTGTTCGATCACGACTGCCGCGAGGGAATTTGTGGTATGTGTAGCATGTACATCAATGGCCGCCCTCACGGCCCTAAAGATGCAGTTACTACCTGCCAATTGCACATGCGTTCGTTTAAAGATGGCGACACAATTGTTGTAGAGCCTTGGCGCGCTGCCGCATTTCCGGTATTGAAAGATTTATCGGTAGATAGGAGTGCTTTTGATAGAATTATTGCAGCCGGTGGTTTTGTGAGTGTAAATACTGGTAATGCGCAAGATGCCAACGCCCTGCCTATTGGTAAAGAAGTTGCCGATGAAGCATTTGCCAGTGCAGCCTGCATAGGTTGCGGTGCTTGTGTGGCAGCATGCAAAAATGCAAGTGCCATGTTGTTTGTTTCGGCAAAAGTATCGCAGCTTGCCATGTTGCCACAAGGCAAAGCCGAAGCAAATAAACGCGCACTTGCAATGGTAGCGCAAATGGATGCCGAAGGCTTTGGCAACTGCACCAATACCGGTGCTTGTGAAGCAGAATGCCCAAAAGAAATTTCCATTTCAAATATTGCTCGCTTAAACAGAGAGTATTTGAATGCTGCGTTAATAGCCGAGTAGAAAAAAACATCCCAATTGTTTAACGGGCAGCTAATTTTTTAGCTGCCCGTTTTGTTTTGCGCTTGTAAAGTTTGTTGTAAAGAACCATGTTCGTTCATTCACTAAATCTATATTTTTGTCGCGGTAATGCGTTACATCAACTTCAATGGCAAACTGGTAGATGAAAATGTTGCAGTATTTGACGCTGCAAGTCGCCTTCGCTTTGGCGATGGTTTCTTTGAGTCTATGCGCATGTTTCATGGCAAGGTTGCGTTTATTGATGAGCATTTTGAAAGAATAATGCAGAGTGTTGTTTTGCTCAAAATGCAACTGCCCGATGTGTGGAGTAAAGCATTTTTAGAAAATGAAATATCAAAACTTGCGGATATTAACAAATGCAGGTTTGGGCGCGTTCGTATTCAATTTTATAGAGTTGGTGCGGGGCGATATTTACCCAACGAGCACAGGTGCGGTTTTTTGATGGAAATAGAAAACGATAGCATGGAATCTTATGCATTGCATATTTTGAAAACCATTGATGTATCCATACAATACACTAAGTCCATTCACAATATCGGCAATGTAAAATCTGGCAGCGCTTTGCTGCATGTATTAGCCTCCATAGAAGCAAAAACACGCACATTAGATGAAATGATATTGCTGAATACAAGCGGAAACATTTGTGAAGCACTTGCATCTAACTTTTTTATGGTAAGCGATGGCATTGTTTTTACCCCCCCTTTAGAAAGTGGCTGCGTAGATGGTGTGATGCGCAAAAAAACAATAGAAATATTGTTAAGCACCGGAGTGGCAATATATGAGCGCAATTGTAGCGTAAGCGACTTAAAAAATGCCAATGAAGTATTTTTGACAAATGCCTCAAAAGGTTTGCAAACGGTGGAAAGATTCGGAAACAATGTGCTTGCATCCAATGAGGTTGCTGAGTTACTCACAAAAAAGTTGAACAGATTAGCTGTTCAATAAAACAAACAGCAACAAAAGCATCTGCCATACGTTCTATCAACATATCATTTAGAATGCTATTTTCGTATTCGTACTAAAGAAAAGAAATGAAGAAAAAAATCACCATTCATCGCGAAGGTCATAAGATTCTGTTGGTTTCGGGAGTTGCGCTGTTGATTTTAAATGCCTTACTCGCTTATCTTTTTTCAAATCCAACGGTGTATTGGATTACCGGAGGTTTTTCGGTATTAATACTTATTGGATTTGCTTCGTTTTTTCGCATTCCGCACCGCGAAATGGTAATACATGACAATAAAGTAATTGCCCCAGCCGATGGAAAAATTGTGGTAATAGAAGAAGTGCAGGAAAATGAATATTTCAACGACAAGCGTATTCAAGTTAGTATTTTTATGAGCCCTGCAAATGTGCATGTAAACCGTGCGCCAATGGCAGGAACTGTTTCTTATCAAAAGTATCACCCGGGTAAATACTTGGTTGCTTGGCATCCAAAAAGCTCTGAAAAAAACGAGCGCAATACAGTGGTTATTGAAAGCGAAGACGGAGTGGAAATTCTCGTTCGGCAGATTGCCGGAAAGTTGGCGCGCAAAATTCGTTGGTATTTGAATGAAGGAGATGAAGTTTGCCAAAATGGCGAGTTGGGTTTTATTAAGTTCGGTTCCAGAGTAGATTTGTTTTTGCCGGTGGGCACAAAAATAGATGTAGATTTAAAACAAAAAGTAAAAGGGGGCATTACCGTTATTGGTTCATTACCCGAATAAATTTTAAACATTTAAAAGCATAGTTATGAAAAATGTATTCTTGGTTTTAGCACTTGCAATGGCAAGTTTGGTAGTGGTTGCAAATCATAATCACGATAGCAAAAAAGGTAAAAAAGCAAAAGGCAAAAAAGAATGTTGCGCGGCAGCTCATGCTTCTGCCACTGCTGGTGCTGCACCAGCATGTTGCAGCAAAATGAAAGCCGATTGTAAAAGTTGCAGTAAAGAGCAAGTGAAAGCAGCAGAAGGCAAGCCGGGTTGTTCGGGGCATGGTCATGGTGCTGCAACTGCACCCAAAGCTCAATAGTATTTTTTATCAAAATTGATAAAACCCGATTCGATATGGCTAAGAAAAATCAAATTGGTTTAGATGCCGATAAGGCAAAAAAACTATCAGAAAAACTGAATTTGTTATTGGCAAATTACCAGCTGTTTTACATCAATGCACGTGGCTTTCACTGGAACATAACCGGTGAGAAGTTTTTTGAATTGCATGTAAAGTTTGAAGAGCTTTATACAGATGCTTTAGTGAAGGTGGATGAAATTGCAGAGCGTGTACTTACGCTTGGCAGCACTCCCTTACATACGTTTTCCGATTACAATAAAGTTGCCAAAATAAAAGAGGCAAAAGATGTAACCGAAGGCAAGCAAGCTGTAAAAAAAGTGTTGGATGGTTTTTCTACACTGCTTGAAATTGAACGCGAAATCTTAGATTTATCCAGCGATGCAAATGATGAAGGAACAAACGCGCTGATGAGCGATTACATTCGCGAGCAAGAAAAGTCCGTGTGGATGTATTCGGCTTATTTGAAATAATTACATTACAAGTGTACAATAAAAAAGGGCGGACGGTGTTCACCCTTTTTTTATGAAATTGCATTTGCGCAAGCAATGCCATCCATAGCGGCACTCACAATGCCACCGGCATATCCCGCGCCTTCACCACACGGAAACAAATTTTGTATTTGCGGATGACGGAATGTTTCTTTCGCTCTCGGGATGCGCACAGGGCTGCTGGTGCGGCTTTCAACGCCCACTAAGATAGCGTCATTGGTTCTGTAGCCTCGCATTTTTTTACCAAAATCAATTAAACCCTCGCGTAAACTTTGAGTGATAAAATCTGGGAGTATCTTGTTTAAATCGGTTGCAATCAAGCCAGGTTGATATGAACTGCGCGGCAAATCTTTAGATGATTTGTTTTGAATAAAATCTTCCATTCGCTGTGCGGGCGCACTCAACGAATTGGTAACTGCAAACGCTTTTTGTTCCACTTCTTTTTGAAATTGTAAAGCGGCTAATGCACCATGTTTTTCGTATTGTGTCCAGTTTTCGGGGTTTACAGCAACTACAATTCCGCTGTTTGAATAGACGCCATTTCTTGCGCTCGAACTCCAGCCATTTACAACAATTTCATTAGCATCGGTAGCAGCAGGGGCAATAACCCCGCCCGGGCACATGCAAAAAGAAAAAACACCTTTGCCGCAGGCCTGCGCTACTAAACTGTAGCTTGAGGGTGGCAGCAAGTCGCCACGTTCGGGTCGTTTGTATTGTATGCTGTCAATCAAAGATTGTTTATGCTCGATGCGTACGCCAAGTGCAAAAGATTTTGCTTCAATCAATATTTTTTTACGATGCAGTAGTTCAAAAATATCGCGAGCCGAATGCCCGGTTGCTAAAATTACATTTTGGCAGTCGAAACTTGTTTCATCGCTACAAACAATTTGAATAATGCGATCTTTTTCGATTTTAAAATCGCTTACTTTTTTATTGAAATGAACTTCGCCACCCTGCGCAATAATATTTTCGCGCATGTTTTGAATAATTCGCGGCAACTTGTTGGTGCCAATGTGCGGATGCGCTTCGTAGCCTATTTTTGCATCGGCTCCATGCTGAATAAAAACGTCCAATACCTTTTTTATATCTCCGCGTTTGCTGCTGCGAGTGTATAGTTTGCCATCGCTGTAGGTTCCTGCGCCTCCCTCGCCATAGCAGTAATTGCTTTCAGGATTGATGCTGCCTTTTTTATGAATGGAGGAAATGTCTTTTAATCTTTCTGCCACTGCTTTTCCTCTTTCTATCACTATGGGTTTGATGCCATTTTCTAAACATTGAAAGGCGGCATACAGCCCTGCGGGTCCCAGACCAACTATATGGCAAGTTTTTTCATTTGAAACAGGCTTGAATTGAAACGTTCGCAATTCGGGTTTGTAAGTTTCATTGCTCAAATACACATCTACTTTTAGCAAGAAGTAAATTTGTGCTTTTCGGGCATCTAAAGACTTTCGCACAATAGCGATATGCGAAATTTCATTTACAGCAATTTGTAGCGTGCTTGCAACTTTCAACTTTAATAAATCTGTCGAAGCTGCTTCTTCGGGCAGTAAAATCAATTCTAATGAAATAGGCATGGTTAGGTTTTTATCCTAAAAAATTGTTCAAAGATATTCATTGCATCCAAATGATTTTCATGAGGTGTTTTCAATCTCGGCAATCTTTTGTTTGTCAAGTTCTGTTAATTCAATTAGGTTGAATAATCTTTACATCACATCTTCGCTCCCAATTCACAAATTCAGAATAATGAAAAGAATAATCGCACTAATCGCTATCGCAGTAATGGGATTTACTGCAAATGCTCAAAAGTATTGCATTGTGGACATTGAGTATGTGCTTTCAAAAATGCAGGATTACAAAGATGCTCAAACACAGTTAGACAAAGTTTCGGATGGCTGGCAAAAAGAAGTGGAAGCCAAAATGAAAGAGGTGGACGATAGCTATCGTAAATTTCAAGCTGAGCAAGTGTTGCTTACAGAACAAATGAAACAACAACGCATAAAGGATATTGAAGCTAAAGAGAAAGAAGTGAAGGAGTTTCAAAAAACAAAGTTCGGACCGAGCGGAGATTTGTTCAAAAAGCGTCAGGAACTTGTAAAACCTATACAAGACAAAGTTTACAATGAAATGAAAAAGTATGCCGAGGCTAAAGGATATGATTTGATTTTTGATAAATCAGCAGGTCCGTCTATGCTTTATCACAGCGAGAAGTTGAACAAAAGTGAAGACATTCTCTCTGCTTTGGGTGTTTCTAAAACACTCGACTCCGCAACTAAGCCAAGCTCAACTCAAGGAAAGTAAGCTAGTTTGCTGTAAGTTTTTATTTTCGCACACCTTTTAAAAAACAGAAATGAAGAAAACAATCGTAATGTTGCTTTGCGCACTTTTTACAACTGCTGCTATTGCACAACAAAAAATCGGACACATCAATTCGGCAGAAGTGCTTCAAGCCATGCCTGAGTTCAAGCAAATGCAAGAAGCGTTAGAAAGAAAGAAAGCTGAGTACACTAAGGTGCTTGAAACTATGTATAAAGAATATGAGTTGAAAAGCAAAGAAGTTCAAGATAACGGCAAAAATATGATGGAAGCTATCTTGGAGGCAAAAATTCAAGAGATTCAAGATTTGCAAAGACGTATTCAGGCTTTTGAAGATAAGGTACAAGGCGAACTTGAAAAATATCAAATGGAGTTAATGAAACCAATCAACGACAAATACATTAAACTACTTGAAGAAGCAGCAAAAGAAGGCGGTTACACTTACATTATTGATATTGCATCTGGTAGCGTTCCATACTTTCCTAAAGAAGAATTTAGTGTTACAGAGAGCGTAAAGAAGAAAGTAGCAACTTCGGTACCAGCTGCACCAAAACCTGCTACACCGTCAGCACCCGCAAAACCAGCAGGCAAATAATTTGAATTGAAACTTAATAAACATCAACCGATTGGGGTTTTTGATAGTGGTATTGGCGGCTTAACGGTCGCCAATGCCATTTCTAAGATTTTGCCCAATGAGCAGTTGATTTATTTTGGCGATACCGCACATTTGCCTTATGGCGATAAGTCGGCTCGTGCCATTAAACAATATTCTTACATCATTTCCGATTTCTTGATTGAGAAAAATTGTAAGGCAATTGTAATAGCTTGCAATTCAGCTACGGCAGTTTCGTACCCTTTTCTTTGCGAATTGTATAAGGACGATGTGCATGTGTTTGGCGTTATTCGCCCTGTGGTGCGCGCAGTGGTGCAAGATGAATCACTAAAAAGAATCGGCATAATTGGAACGCAGGCAACGGTACAATCGGGAATTTACGAAACGCTGTTTCGTGCGCAAAAGCCAGAGTTAGAGATTACTTCGCTTGCCACGCCATTGTTGGCGCCAATGATCGAAGAGGGTTTTCATACCGATGTAAATATGGATAACATATTGAAGCACTATTTGCTTCGCAAAGAATTTGAAAATATTGATGCTTTGATTCTTGCATGTACACACTATCCATTGATTAAAGACAAAATTGCCAGTATTGTTCCTCCATCGGTTAAGATTTTTGATAACACTACGTTCGTAGCTCGCGAAGTTCAGTTAGAATTAGAAAGACTTTATCTTTTAAATGATAAGAAGCAACAGCACAACGAATTTTTTGTGAGTGATTACACCGAGAGTTTTGAAAAATCTACTCAAATTTTCTACGGCTCGCACATTGCGTTGCAGCAAGCAAATATTTGGAAGAACATATAGCGCTTTCTGAACCAAACAATCTTTAACTTTTTTAAAATACGTATAGCGAAACCGAACGTTCGTTCTTTGCGTGATAGCACATAATGGATGCTATACTTTTACCTAAAGAATTTTTGATACTTTTTACTGAAGAAGATGAACAACAGAGAGTTCTTAGTTTATTGCAACGTAGATTAGAAGCACTAAACACTGCAATAGTGTTGCGCAATGCGCCAACAATTATTCATTCTTCTAACCAGCTTAGGTCGGAGCTAATGATGATGGGGTTCAATGATTTAGCTCAACTTGTTACGCTTATCAACGATTCTCCGTTTGATAAAAGTTTGGCACAAGAATTTCAACAAAAATTAGAGGCGTGGAGAGTAAATATTGCAAGGGGAAATGCGGTGTAAAACAACAATGTTAGTCGTACGAAATAGGGCCAATGTAAATGCGCTCATAGAAATCAAATCGCTCGTTGGTTTTTACAATTATACCACCTGCTTTTATATCTAACTTTCGTTTTATTCTGATGCCGCTGCCTTGCACAACAATCTCTTCTTGCGAAAGTTTCATTTCTACGCGCACATTAGAAAGTCGTTTTTCATTTATGGTGATGGCTTCGCGCAATGCATTTTGCATTTTATCTTTCAGCATGCCTGCCGAAACCACAATGTCAAAATCGTTTTCCCAAATGGAGCAACCCAACTCTGGCTGAAATTTACATTCCCCTACATGTGTGGTAAGAATCAAGTGAAGAAAATCGGCAATAGATTCTTTCAACGATTTTTTGGGATGCTCTTTTCCATCAGAAAGTAGCTTAGGCTGCAAGGGCAGTGTGTAATACTTTTCCATACAAATGGTTCACTAATTGATTTTAACCAATGTGCCTTGTATGGTAAGCACACCTGAACTTTTTAGTGTTGAAGATGCAGAGCCAGACACTTCGGCTGTCATATTTGCCGAGGCCGAAAAATTTGCGTTGGCAGAAATTTTTACATCCATCATTGCGCTCACTTCGAATTTCGATTTGCTATCTACTTTTACATCGCCCGAACTCTTCATTTCAATAACCGCCATTGCACTACCTTGCGAAGCACTATCTTTTGAAACTGATGTGCTGCCCGAAGAAATCTTCACATCGGTGCCTTGTAATATTAGCTTGCCACCTGCCGAAATTTCTAAATCATTTTCAGCCATTAGCTTTATTACTTTAGAGCGCAGGTAAATTTCGGTGTTGCCGTTTTTGTCGGTAATCCAAAAGTAGTTGCCATCATCATCTTTTGTTTGAATGCTGATTGCCCTTCCGTCATTACCTTTATCTTCCAGTAATATTTCGTTTCCTTCCAGTGTCCTTATCCCTTTTAAGTGATTGTCTTTATGCTTCCAACGGCTGGGTTTGGTTTTGCCGGAATGCAACGAGCCACCAACATAACAATCGTCTAAACCAATTGTATGTGATAAATGAATAATAACCCAGTCGCCAAGTTCGGGTCGCATATAAAAACCTGAGTCTTCTCCTGCCGAAGGTGAACTAACATTCACCCAACCATAATCATCATTGTCTGGTTGCCAGTCAAATCTCACTTTTATTCTACCCAAACCATCTGGGTCATTTACTGCAACAACCTTACCACTCATCTCTGATGGAATTTCGGGCGAAGCGGCAAACTTTCTTGGCGCGTGTTCGCTAAAGGCTACTCCTGTAAAATTATTTTGGTAGTCTCCTTCTGCACTTATTACAGTATCTAACGATACAACTCTGTACTCGCCAACAACTGCATTGCCATCGCGAACAATCTTAATTTTATTGCCGATTTTTACATTTGGATCGCAACAGGTTCCGGAGGCAGTGTTTATCTCTGCAATTTGTTGATGGTGTCTTACCTCTAAATACTTGCTGAGTAAATTCCCACTATTTAAAAACTTAGGTGCGTGATACGCATCGGTATTGGTAAAGGAATTTTTAGTTTGTTGTAGAAGAGTATTTGTTAATGTATCGGTATTAGGGTTGGATGTTTTGTGGCTAAGTGTTGAATTGTCATTTGTGTTGTAAACATCTGCTTCGTGTTGTATGCCTCCTGCGCGCGCGTTTACTTCAAAGTAAGACAACGTTTCACCTATTTTAAGTTCTACTGCCGAATTGTTTGGTGCTGCTCCAAAATGAGTGCGTAACCCATCGTGGAAAAACCAATTTCCGGTAAAATCTGCAAGTCGTTGTAAAAACTGATAGTCTGTTTCGTTATACTGCATTACCGTTGTTCTTATTGATGTTGCTAAGCCAAACGCAGAATTGTTTAAATCAATATTGCTGGTAGGGTAGGCAGAAGAAACTTTTTGAACAATATCTTTCAAATTCATGTCTTTAAAAACCCTCTTTTTTAAACCATGATTCATTAACACATCGGGGCTTTCGGCTTTTATTACTATTGATGCATTGCTATTGTCGGAATCGCTACAACTTACGTTGGTAACAATACCCTTAAAAACAACTTCGGGTGAGCCTTCGGGTATTGTAATTTTGACGGTTGTTTTGCAGCCAATCAATTTTGCTGATTTTTTCATAAAATCAGGCTCATCGCCTTCTATAACAGTTTCGTCAACATGGAGTTCGTAGCTATTTAGCCCAAATACCTGCCGCCTTATAACGAATGTCTGGAAGTTATCTATAACTACATCGCCCAAGGATGCATTGACAGTAACTTCAAGTTTAACTAACATGTTCATAAGAACAATATTTATTTGATGTGTGAATTTTCTATTGAATGTTTATACCCTTTCTTGGCGTAATGCTATGAATTTTGGTGAAATGGTGGTGTCCACTCGCGCGAAACAACTCTTGTTCTTTCATCTGTATCTGAAATGGCCATATATTCGGCTATAATCACAATATCCATATACATTGGCGATGAACCATTTGCGTCAAAATATTCGCGATAATCGGCAATAAAACCATTTCTAAAGTAAACGCCCTTTAAAGGAGACTCGAGATCTCTATCTCGCCTTGAGAAAACAATCCTTCCATTTTTAGGATGTTCGGGTTGGTTGTTTAAAATGCCGTCCAATGCCCAGTTAGTTAGTGTCATAGACTCGCTTGTTTCTACCCGAAGATTGATTGGGTAGAATGTTCCGTTTGAACGGGGTTGCATGGTATCTCTGCGATAATCGTAATAATACCCGAAATCGCATCTAAGGACATTGAACTCTTCCTCTTCAATTTTAAGTTTTGCATTAACTGCCATAAATCAAATTTTTAGAATAAAAAAAAGACTGCTCCCACATGCAACGAATTGAAAGGGAACAGTCTTTAAATTTTTTAAAAAACTACACCCACTCGTTTTCGTGTGTGCCGCTTCCTAATTCAAGCTTCTTTGCAGAA
>Ga0209573_1000775_pt1 | contig 59019 bp, 33 predicted proteins | sample TNRBio252014_DNA_FD_185870 | JGI IMG/M metagenome (GOLD analysis project Ga0209573, IMG submission 185870) | Wastewater treatment Type I Accumulibacter community from EBPR Bioreactor in Madison, WI, USA - TNR Reactor_6/25/2014_ DNA (SPAdes)... | ecosystem: Engineered > Bioreactor > EBPR >...
CCCGTCTCTACTGCGCCAATTGTAATAAAATTAAAAATACACTGAGTAGATACGATTTTTTATTAAAAACATCTTTTGTAGAGGCGTAATACATGTGTGGCTCAGCAAGAAGAAAGAATTAACCACTGAAAACACTGAAACACACTGAAAAAGAAAAAAGCGCGAAAAATTTTAATCAATAATATAAATACTGTAACTCAGCAAATTGTAGAGACGGGTTTGAAACCCGTCTCTACTGCGCCAATTGTAATAAAATTAAAATTACACTGAGTAGACACGATTTTTTATTAAAAACATCTTTTGTAGAGGCGTGATACATGTGTGGCTCAGCAAGAAGAAAGAATTAACCACTGAAAACAATGAAACACACTGAAAAAGAAAAAAGCGCTAAAAATTTTAATCAATAATATAAATACTGTAACTCAGCAAATTGTAGAGACGGGTTTGAAACCCGTCTCTACTGCGCCAATTGTAATAAAATTAAAAATACACTGAGTAGATACGATTTTTTATTACAAACATCTTTTGTAGAGGCGTGATACATGTGTGGCTCAGCAAGAAGAAAGAATTAACCACTGAAAAAGAAAAAAGCGCTAAAAATTTTAATCAACAATATAAATACTAAATTAAAATTACACTGAGCCGATACGATTTTTTATTAAAAAATTTTTTTATGGTCGTGATATATGTCGAGTCGTGCCATTCTAAAATTCGAGACGCAAGGCATTGCGTCTCTACGGCGAGATGTTTTTGCCATCAAAGATTGACAAATAATTCGTTGTCGTATGTTTTTTTGTATGAGATCGCAGCTAGCCATCAATATAGTTTGTGGGTTGATAGTATTGCATCATTTGCTCATGGGGGCTACCAACAATTGGTGACCAATCGTAAAGAAAATTTACTTCTTTTGGAAGTGACATTAAAATCGATTCGATTCTGCCATTGGTTTTTAAGCCAAACAAAGTGCCTCGATCATAAACCAAATTAAATTCTACATAGCGACCGCGTCTAACAAGTTGAAATTGTTTATCATTTTGGTCAAAGGGTTCATTTTTGCGCTTGCTTATTATGGGTAGATAGGCATCTAAAAAGCAATTTCCAAGTCGATTCACTAATGAAAAATGAGTCTGGCTATCATTTTTTAAGTAATCAAAAAACACACCGCCAATACCGCGCATTTCGTTACGGTGGGTAATTCTAAAATAACTATCGCATTCTGCTTTATAGGTTTCATATAACCCCATTTTTACTTGGTCGCAGGTGTTTTTGAGAGTTCGGTGAAAATGTTTGAAATCTTCTAAATGAGGGTAATAAGGGGTTAAATCAATGCCACCACCATACCAAAAATTTCCATCTGCCATTTCGAAATAACGAATATTCATATGGGTAGTAGGCAAACGAGGCGAAAATGGATGTATGACTAAAGACAAACCGCAAGCACCAAACTCTTGTTCGTGGGTATGTAAACGCGTAGCCATATCTTTTGGCAGCACACCATGAACACTCGAAATATTTACGCCCCCCTTTTCAAATACGGAACCATCCTGAATCACACAGGTTAGCCCACCTCCCCCTTCAGGGCGCACCCAAACATCCTTTTGAAAGTTTTCTTGATCTTGACTTTCAAGACCAGAACAAATTTGGGCTTGCAAGTCTTTAATTGTTTCTTCCATCTGAAAGAATCTATCAGAAAATTTCATCATAAACCATACTTTCTTTTCGTTAATTCATTACAAAAATAGGCAATTGCGTGATCTAAATATTGATAACTAAAGGCCGAAGAATGTGGGGTAATCAAAACATTTTCAAAACCAAACAAAGGGTGAGTTTCTGCAGGTGGCTCTACTTCAAGCACATCTAAACCACAACCTAATAACTGGCGTTTCTCGATGATTTTCAATAGTGCATTTTCATCCACGGTACGGCCACGCCCTAAATTAATAAATACAGAGTTTTTAGAGAAATAAGAAAATATTTTGTCATTAAAAAAATGGTAAGTTTCGGATGTAGCAGGCAATAAATTCACGATAATTTTCGAATCACTAATTGCTTCCGCCATTTTATTTTCATTTACCCAACTCAACACTGAATTCGATTCTTTTGGAATGTTTCTACGATACCCTGAAACTTTCATACCAAAAACATTACACAATTCGGCAAGCTTCAAACCAATAGAACCACAGCCCACTATTAATATTTTGGCTCCATTCAAATCAAAAAAAATATCTGCAACCTCATTTCGTTGCCAAAATTTTTTATGGGATAAATGCATTCCTTTAGCAAAATAAAGCATCATGCCAATAGCGTGTTGGGACATAAATATGCCATGGTAACCATCAGAATTTGTGAACTCAATGCCACTTTCACGCAATTGAGGACTATCTATATAATCGCGACCAGCGGAAGGAGTATGCACCCATTTTAACTTTTTGGCTGCTTCCAACATTGGTATGGGTAAATGCCAACCAAAATAAAAATCTGCATCTTTAATTTCCTCAATTGCATCAACTTCTTCCATAACAGAGACTACTTGCAATAGAGGAAACTGAGCTTGTATCTTTTCGATTTGTTTTTTTTGAATTACCCAAAAGCCGTAGCGATGTTTTAAATAAATGAGAAGTTTGTATGTTTTCATTAATGCTAGTTTCTTCTTTAATGTATTAAAATCGGGTATTGTATACACTTTAAAAAAGACAAATACTTATTTTATTAGTAACTTTTCATAACAAATATCTTGTTTCTGCATTCAACAGACATTTTTTGTCATATTTTGTATTATAAAAATTTTATATTTTGCTTGTAAAAATCAAAATACCTATATAATTATGGCAATAAAGAAACATAAAATATACTTTTTTGTCATAACTCATTGTTTTAAGTAAACTTTTTTCTTTTATATCTTAAAACTAAATTTTCAACGCGCCCTCATAAATCCTTTCGTATAATTCCCCTATATAAACTTTTAAGGAGTTCCTGCATGAAAAAGTGGATCGCATTTTTCTCTTTATTGATAATTGAATCAGCTGTGCTAACCCAAGAAAATCAGATTAAATCTATACCTACCTCTGTTGCAGAAGAATACAGAGTTAAGCGCGAGGCAAATTTTGAGTTTGCTCAAAAGCCACAAATCACCAGAGAAGACAATACTTTTCATATTAGTTTTGAAACAAAGTCGTTTTGTGATGTAACCATTGCCATAGAAAACGCAGAAGGAAAAATCATTCGACATCTTGTTAGTGGTGTTTTAGGGCCAAAGGCACCACACCCTTTGCAAAAGAATTCTAAAGTTCAAAAAATTATTTGGGATGGTAAGGACGATCAAGAAATCTATGTGAAAGATACTGAGCGCGATTCTTGTATTATTCGTGTATCGCTGGGGTTAAAACCTCAATTTGAGAGAACGATGTTTTGGTCGCCTAAAAAGCGAATCGGATTTAACACGCCAGTTATAAAAGCCGCACCAGAGGGTGTATATATAGGGGAAAGTAGCGATTTAGACCAAGTAAGATTGTTTGACCGCCAAGGGAATTATATTCGCACGGTATTTCCCTTCCCTTCTGATAAAATCAGTAAGGTTAAAGATTTGAAAATGCACACTTTTGTACAAGATGGTAAATCAAAACCATTGAAACGCGGAGATGTACAAGGGAATTTATTGACTTTAAATAGCAATGCTTATGGTGCACCTGGCATTTCAGCAATTGGGGCGGGAAATGGCTTGGTAGCCGTTTCGGGTTTACACTTAAATAGATTAGCTGCGGATGGTTCCAGTGGCGGTTTTTCCGTTTATGGGCCAAAAATTACACTGACTAGAACAAATAATGAAAAACAAACTTTAGCCCCGCGTAGTCTTGCTTTTAGCCCGGACGGCAAATGGATTTATTTAGCGGGCTATTCGGGTATTTATAATGGCGGTTGGGGCGGTGTAGCCTGGTTAAACGCAGTAACCAGAATGCCATATGATGGCAGTGAGCCACCTACATTATGGGCTGGCGACATGACACAAGGCAAAAGTGGTTCGGAGGAAGGAAAATTTAGAGTGCCTTCTTCCATTTCATGCGACCCGTCAGGCAGAGTTTATGTTAGCGATTATTTAAACAACAGGATTCAAGTTTTTGACCCCGAAGGGAAACATTTAAAATCAATTGCTATAAATAGACCCGCACATGTAGCCATTCATCAAAAGACAGGAGACATCTATGTTTTTTCGTATCTACTTTTGGAACTAGGGTGGAATGCTGATAAACAAGAGGAACTTGAAGCGACAATGAGTCACTTAGGGCCATTTGATAACCCAATTCTGAAAAATAAATGCCCATTACCATTAACAGGATACAACAAATCGACTTCATGGAATACGGGAAGTGGTTTTCAACATAAAATTGAATTAGATTCTTGGTCTGAAAAACCAACTGTTTGGATTATAAACGGTCAAAGTGGCGGAGTCAATCATAGCGACGATGGAAGCATTCGAGACATAACCGTAAGTTTTGATGGTGGTTGCGCTCAAATTTTTGAAGAAAACGAAAATAAGCTTATACCCAAACAAAATTTCGCAGATGATATTCGTAAAACCGTTATTAGAATTAATCCACCCATTTTGTGGCGACAACGCCTCACTGTAAATCATGCAACAGGTAAATTGTACATATTAGAAGGTGATTCGGGTGTGATGAAATCGGTAAATCAATTGGTTGAATTATCCCCTGATACAGGTGCTATTCGATTGGTCGATTTACCAATGGGTGCAGAAGATTTTTGTTTTGATGTGAATGGTTTAGCTTATATACGAACCGACACAATGATAGCCAGATATGACCCAAGTAATTGGCGGGAAGTTCCCTTTGATTACGGAATTGAAATTGAAAAACATAGTTTTGGCATGGGAGCAAAAGCTGGCAGTATGGTTTCTGCAATCAACACATCTGGTCATCGATCTTTCAATTTCTGGCACATGGGTGGTATTGATGTAAATGTGAAAGGGAATATTGCCGTTACAACTTGTAATGGTTTTGAAATGGAAAACACACCTCAATGGCACCCGGGCGAAGCAAAATTCGATTATAAAAGTAAACCTTATAAACCGGGTACATACCCAGGTCGTATGCGTTGGGGGGAAATTCATATTTGGGATAAATATGGCAAACTAATTAAAGAAGATGCGACCCCTGGTATGGGGCATTTAAATGGAATTGGAATTGATCAGGATGACAACATTTATATGTTGACAGCTGCCATTAGAATTATTGACGGTAAACAAACTGACCCAGCTTTAGGCCGTGATGCTTCTGGAACCGTTTTAAAAGTTCTCGCAAATAAAAATAAAACATATTCCTCTGGTAAAAACATTCCCGTACCATTATCAGAAGCTGCAGAACCCAAACGCTCGATTGATATAAGAGGATATACAACTGGCTGGGTCGAAGGTGCGGAATGGTTCTATGGCGGCATAGGATTAGCATTAGGAACGCCTTGTATTTGTTGGAATTCAAGATTTAGTAAAGATTTGTTCAATCGTTCGCTAGCACCAGAAACCATGAATTATTCTGTTGCGATTATTGATTCAAATGGAAACTTAATGCTACGCGTTGGCAAATACGGCAATGTAGATGATGGCAAACCATTAATTGCCGAAGGCGGGCCAAGCACTACTAATTCGATAGGTGACGATGAAGTCAGTTTATTTTACGCGTGTTATGTAGCATCGCACACTGACAAACGCCTTTTTATTGCTGATGCTGGCAACACACGCATTTTGAGCGTTAAATTGGGATATCACAATGAAGAAAAGTTTACTGTAAAAAATATCACGGGTAAAAAATAAACACAAAAAGGAATGGCAGCGTAAATCAAACTTTTTTTTTGCCGACAGCCGACCTACAGAAAAAGGGTGTGTTCGCCTCATGATGTGGCATTAGTGAATTCATACGGAGAATACGCCTCTATAAAAGCTTCACAAAACTTCTTCATAAGACAAATTTTTCTTGCCTAATTAATGGGAGGGTGTTCTTATTTGTCCTTAGTCTGCACTACCAGACCGGGGACGGTCTGGTTACGCAATTTTTTGCGTAGCCTGATTCTCGAAGTGTCGCACCACCGTTGCCTAGTAGAGAAGTCGCCTATAAAAGCTTCACAAAACTACATCATAAGACGAATGCACCCTATAAAAAACAAAAAAGGCACACTGATTGTGTGCATTTTAATGTTCTAACATTAGAGTTTTATAATTTATTATTCTTTTAGAGTGATTTCTTTTACAGACTTTAATTTATGGCGATCTGGAAAATTTGGGTTTTTCTTGTCAGGAACGGTATAACCCATACCAATCAAAACTACATTTTTATTTAGAAAATCTTCATAGCGCATTTTTGTATCACCTGCTGGAACGGGAGGCAAAATAATTTCTTCCATATTTGTTTTTAAAATAATGGCGTCTTTTCTATTTTTGGTAATTAAGCCTTCTAATTTAAATTCAACGCTTTTCTTTTTGTCGCCTTTTTCAGTTTTATCAGATTTTTCTTCATCAGCTTTTTCCTCTTCTGAAAAAACCATATTTAATTGCAAAGAAAAAACAAACAAAAACAACAACCACTTTGATAGCTTCATATTGCCCCCTATTAGTAAAAGTTAATCTTTTTTCTCCTCCTCAGGTTTTTCCTCTTTTGGTTTTTCTACTTCTTTCTTTTCTTTTTTAGGCTTTTCAGGCTCTTCTTTTAGCACAACACTTTCAATTGAAGTTAATCTATGAGAATAGGGAATGTCTTTTTTTCCTATTACGGTTTTTGATCTAATTGCACCACTTGACACATAGCCTTTGCCTGACAATACAACATTCTTGTTTAAAAAACTACTGTAATCTTTTTTATCATCACTAGGGAATCTTACATCTTCTGATTTAGTTCGAATGTAGAACTCACCTGTTTTCTTGATTATGGTACCCACCAGTTTGAAGGCAACTGGATCTTCTTTTTTGCGCGGACCAGCTTTTTTCAGCTCTTCAGCATTTACAATTTGCGCAAAGGAAACTACAAGAAAAAAAGCTAATAATAGCCCAAAGAACCCATTTCGTATCATTTTAAAAACCTTTAAAACTTTTTTAGTAATTTAAACAAAGACAAAATATAAACATTTCTGCCTATTTGCAAGTTAAAAAGGAATAAGACATTCCAAGGCACTCTTAAGTCATTACTAAACGATTGATTTCGCAAGACAAAGTTTATGCTATGTAAACTATTAGTCTTTGCTAGTTTTAATATTACAATCTTTCGATAATGCCTGCGGCACCCATCCCCCCACCTATGCACATAGTAACCATGCCGTATTTTTTATTTCGGCGTTTTAATTCATTCAGTATTTGAACTGTTAATTTACAGCCAGTTGCCCCTAAGGGATGCCCTAAAGCTACGGCGCCCCCATTCACATTAATTTTAGATTCATCCAATTTCAAAGCTCTAATGATAGCTAACGATTGAGCTGCAAAAGCTTCATTCAATTCAATCAAATCAATTTGATCGAGAGTCAAGCCCGTCAACTTTAAAACTTTCGGAATGGCGACAATTGGCCCAATTCCCATTTCTTCTGGTTTTACACCGCCAACAGCAAAACCAATAAATCGACCCAGTGGTTTGATTCCTCTTTTTTTAGCTTCTTCTTCATGCATGACAACAACGGCAGCAGCCCCATCGCTCATTTGAGAAGAATTGCCTGCAGTAACGCTACCACCCATAGAAAAGACCGCAGGTAAAGTTGCCAGTTTTTCTAAAGTGGTGTCGGCGCGAGGCCCTTCATCCACAGCTAAAGATTGTTTTAAAGTAACTAGTTTGCCTTGTGCATCTAGTACTTTTTCTTCCCATTCATATACCGCAATATCATCTTTAAACAGCCCGCCTTGAATCGCTTTGATCGCTTTTTGATGTGAATTGTAACTAAATTTATCTTGATCTTCACGATTCACGCCATAATTTTTAGAGACAACTTCAGCAGTTAAGCCCATTGACATGTAAATTTCTGGATGCGACGCAACGAGTCTCGGGTTGGTTGAAGTGGTATCTCCACCAAAAGATACTTTAGACATACTTTCAACTCCTCCAGCAAGCAAAACAGAAGCGCCACCTGTATTAATGCGATCTGCGGCTAAGGCAATAGATTGAAGGCCACTGGAACAAAAACGATTTATAGTATAAGCTGGTACGCTAGTCGGGAAATCTGCCCCCAAAGCCGCAATTCTGGCGATATTCATACCTTGCGGCCCCTCTGGCATAGCTGTTCCCAATATCACATCTTCTATATCATCAGGTTTTACCCCTGCTCGCAAGACAGCCTCTTTCATTACAAATGAAGCTAAATCATCTGGTCGAACATTTGCAAATGACCCTTTAAAGGCTTTGCCGACTGCGGTTCGAACTGCGGATACTATAACTGCTTTAGACATTTCGTTACTCCTTTATCTCTATAATAATTCAAAATTAATTTCTTAGAGCACTACCAACTTTTAACATGTGTTCAATGCGAGCAATGGTTTTTTCATTTTCTAATAATTTGATAAATGCGTCTAACTCAAGCTCAAGTAAATATTCTTCACTAACCTTTGTAACATTTGATACACCGCCACCAGTCAAAATTTTTGCAATGGCGCGACCAATTAAGGCATCATAAGCAGAAATCATCTTAGATTGCTCGTATAAATACAAACCTAAATCAATATTGGAATAACCATCCGCTCCACTAACCACAATATCTTTTCTAGGCAGTCTTGGTAAATAGCGACCTTCTGATAACCATAATGCTTTGGTTTTAGCACTTGATAATAGCAAATCATCATTCATAACCACTTCTGCTCGATTGCCTAAATATAAGGCAGTAGCTTCCATACCTGAACCTGATACTTTTGCCATGCCAATTGTTTCAAAGGCTTTTTTAATGGGTTTATTCCATTCGCCTGTCTTTTGAAATGCATCACTAATCATAATTGTCATTTCCTTTGTACCACCACCTGCTGGTATTAGCCCAACACCAATTTCTACCAACCCAATATAGGCTTCAGCGGATAGAACAGGGTATGGTGAATGCATTATGAATTCGCACCCACCACCTAACGCCATACCTTGTGCGGCAACCACCACTGGCACGCCACAATATTTAATTGACATCGATGCTCTTTGAAATTGAGCTATCATTTTTCTAGCCAACACTAAATCTTTTGCCTTTACACACTCAAGTAATTCCTTTAGATTTGCACCTACGCAAAAATTCTTGCCATGATTTGCAATCACTAATGCTTTATATTTATCTTGTGCAATTTGAGTTGCCTCAATAATAGATTCGATTATTTCTTTGCCCGCAGAATTCATAAAACTATGAAACTCTAAACAAATAACCCCATCACCTAAATCAACAATCGTCGCGCTTTTATTGCTTCGTATCACTGGTCGTTGTCTTTTCGCATTTTCTAACCTTAACCCACGCGATTTAAACGCCATCCAACCGCCTTTGAATGGGTCAGCCATTCCTTTGCGTCCATCTTCCCCAAAATGATAAAAAGAGCCGTGTTTATTCTCAATATGCTTTTTAACCCAAGCCGGAACATTTAAACCATCTTTAACCATGCGATTGCTGGTTTCTTCTAGACCCATTGCATCCCAAATTTCAAATGGACCAATTTCCCAGCCAAAGCCAAATTTTAAAGCTTCGTCAACACTTTGAATATCATGTGCAATCTCGCAAACTGTTTGTGCGGCATAACATAAAGTTTTCGATATTATATCCCACAAGAAATCACCCGCACGCCCACCGGCCTTCACTAATGCTGCAATACGCGAACCTAAATCGGGTGTTTTAAGAAAATCTTTTATTTCAGGAAATTCAACAGGCAAGCTTTCATTATAATTCATCGAATTCAAATCTAACGATAAGATTATAGTCTTGCCATCTTTTTTAGATTTTTTATAAAAACCTGAACCTGTTTTGTCACCTAATGATTTATTAGCTATTAATTTCTGAATGACTTCCGGTACTTGAAATACGGCCTTTTCCGATTCATCTTTTAATTTTGTAATGAGAGTATTTAAAACATGACCGAGTGTATCTAAACCCACTACATCGGCGGTTCGAAAGGTTGCACTTTTCGCTCTGCCAATTAATGGCCCCGTTAAAAAATCTACCTCTTCTACTGTCATTTTATATTTTTTCATTGCATGAATTGGGCTCATCATTGCATAAACACCAACTCTATTACCAATAAAGTTTGGCGTATCTTTACACAACACTACACCCTTACCAAGGCGCAAACTCATAAATTCAGATAATCTATTCAAAATATTAGGGTTAGTATCCTCACCAGGAATTAGTTCCATTAAGTGCAAATAACGCGGTGGGTTAAAAAAATGAGTACCTAAAAAGTTTCTTTTAAATTTATTAGAAAGGCCTTCCGTTAATTCTTTGATAGAAATGCCAGAGGTGTTAGAACTAATAATTACATCGCGCTCTAAAAAACCATCTATTTTTTTGAATAATTCCTGTTTGATTTCTTTTTTCTCGATTATAACTTCAATCACCCAATCAAATTCATTGATTTGCTTTAGATGATCTTCAATATTTCCTGTCTGAATTTTATCTAAAAGCTCAGGCAACATCATCGGGTTGGGTTTTAATTTCAGCAAATTTTTCTTGCCGTTATTGGCAAATGCATTTCTATCTTTTTTACATGTGGCTTCATCGGGAGGTAACATATCAATCAATAAAACTTCCAGTCCACAATTTGCAAGATGTCCTGCGATTTGAGCTCCCATGACACCAGAACCTATAACCATTGCACTTTTTATCATAGCCAAAATCTCCTTTATTTTTCTTCGTACATCTTTTCAATTACTTTTTTATATCTTTCACAAACCACATGCCGTCTTATCTTCATTGTCGGGGTTAAGCTACCATCTTCAATAGACAGCGACTCTGTTGCAATGTGATATTTCTGAATTTGCTCCCAATGATCTACACTTGCATTTAACTCTTTGATAAAATTATCAATCTTCGTTATAACTTCTTCCTCTTTTACAAAATCTTCATTTTTCATATGGCCTTTATTCGTTTTTTCTTTCAATTTTGCCAAATGAACTAAATCAAGAAACAATATACAAGAAACAAATTTATAATTTTCACCAATGATCATTGCCATATCGATCAAATAATAACTCACCAACATTTGTTCTAGTTTAACAGGCGAAACATATTTGCCATTTGAAGTTTTAAAGATTTCTTTGATACGACCCGTGATTTTCAACATGCCTTTTTCGTTGATTTGCCCCATATCGCCTGTATGCAACCAACCCGATTCATCGATTGTTTCTTTTGTAGCTTCAGGTTTATTGTGGTACCCTTTCATAATGCCTGGGCCTTTTACCAATATTTCTCCGTTAGTATCGATTTTAACTTCTACCATAGGGAAGGGCATGCCAACATAACCCTCCGCATTTGCGCCTGGGAAACTAGAAGCTATTACAGGGCTACATTCTGTCATACCATAACCTTGGTAAATCGGAATTCCTAGATTCAAAAAAAATCGACATAAATCTTTTGAAAGTGCCGAACCACCCGAAATTAAATATTTAAGCTTACCGCCTAAAGCATTTCTAATCTTACTATAGACCAAACGGTCATATATTTTATCTAAAAAACTAGCTGGTTCAGTTGGGTCCTTTGTAGCAGCACGGGCAAAAGCGTATCTTGCAATATTTCTTTTTATAAAACTTGCATTACGAGACTTTGTGATGACACCAGCTTGTACTTTTTCAAGCAATCTAGGCACTACCGTTAAAATGGTAGGTTTGACTTTAGGTAATAAATTTGCTAGGTTTTTAATGTCATCAGCAAAATAAATGGAAACACCTTGACTAAAGTAAAAATACATGACCATGCGCTCAAAAATGTGTGGCAGGGGTAAACAGCTTAAAGCGGTATCTTTGCTTGCTTCAACCTCAAATCTTTGGCGCGCCCCTTTTATTTGGCTTACTAAATTTTTATGTGTTAGCTCTACACCTTTAGGTACACCTGTGCTTCCGCTTGTATATATAAAAGTGGCAATATCATCTTCTGAAATTTGATCGATTAAAGTGCTTATTAATTGTGGGTTTTGTTTTAATAATTCTTCCCCTTTTTTTAGTAATTCAGAAAATTGAAATGTATTCGTTGAGGTGTAAGAAGAATTTTGTAATATGACTTTCTCAAATTGACTGGCTATTGCTACTATCTCTTGGGTTTCTTGCTCCCCCTCAACAAAAATAGTTTTCATGCAAGAGTCTTTAACGATATACTCTAACCCACTACGAGAGATGTTGGCAAAAATAGGCACTGTAATACCACCGGCAATTAAGATGGCCATGTCAACAATTACCCAGCGAGCAGATGAAGGTGCATATAAACCAAAAGTCTGCCCTTTTACAATACCCAAATCATGAAAACTCGCGGCTAAAGCTTGAATGGTGTGGACGGCATCTTTTGTAGAATAAGAAACCCAATTTTCATTTTGAATTTCATTTAAAGCGTGAGCATCTTGGTAGGTAGCTTCTATATGCTTTAGAAAGTCTGGGAGAGTCTTGATAAGATTCATTATTTTGTGGAAACCCTTGCGCTCATGGTTTTACTAAATTACCAGTATTTTGCAGTTTGTCAACTAAAACGAAATTTGGTATTTAGATTTAATTAACAGGAACCTGTAAATGTTAAATTGATTTCTTCCGATATAATACCCCCATTTAACGAATTTAGTGATAGGTTTAAATATAGAAATGAAAATTAGTGCCATTATTTTTGACCAAGATGGGGTTTTAATCGATTCTGAACCAATTCATTATTTAGCATTAACAAAATTCTTTGGAGATCATGATTATCGTTACGACTTGAGTCTTCATGAGAGGTATTTCGGTTACAACGCTCACAATTTTTTTACAAATATGCGTGAAAACCATGGGGTTAGTCTTGAAGTAGAGTACATGAAATCAAAACACCGCGAATACATTCACGAATTCGAGCAACGCATCCAATTGATGCCTTCAGTCATAAATACACTTGAAGAATTAACAACAATAACGCCAAACATTGCTCTGGCAACCGGAACTTACAGGGAATTGACTGAAAGGAATTTAAATCGATTAAACTTAAAAAATTACTTTAAGGGGTCCATTTGTGGGGATGAAGTATTAAACGGTAAACCCCACCCTGAGATTTATTTGAAAGCTGCTGAATTAATCAAAGCAAAGCCCTCGGAATGTTTGGTTGTAGAAGACTCGCCAGCAGGGATAGAATCTGCTAAAAAAGCAGGTATGGTCGTAGTTAGTTTGCTATCGAATCATAATCAAAAGGCAAATCTTTCGCAAGCTGATCATCAAATTAAAAATCTTGATGAATTGTCACCTTTTTTACGATCTTTTCGTTAGGTAATTTTTAAAAACATGTCAAAAAGAATGTGGAAACTTTTGAGTTCAGAAGAAACTACCTTATAATTTTGAGATAACCCATAGGATACTTAAATGCCAAAAACTGTTGATTTTGAAGCCATCGAAAATGTGAAAGCACATTTAAAGCCTTTTAAAAATAAATTTCAAAAGGACCTTTTTCAAATTAATGAAATTTTCCATAATCAATTAAGTAGCTCAGAGGCAAAAATTACTCAAGTTTCCAATTGGATAAAAAAATCACCTGGTAAACAATTACGCCCCATATTGACCTTACTTTCGGCAGAGGCGTTTGGTGAAATAAATGAAGAAGTTTATACTTATGCTGCTGCGATAGAAATGATTCACAACGCAAGTTTGATTCATGATGACATTTTAGATGATTCTGCCTTTCGTAGAGGCAACCCTACCCCACACCAATTATGGGGTACTAAAGACGCCATACTTTTAGGCGATTTTCTTTTTTCATGTGGCTACCGATTAGTTCTCAAAACTAGTGATACAGAATGCCAAGATGATTTACCTAGAGTGGCTAGCAAGATGTGTGAAAGTGAACTTTTGCAGTCAGATAGCAAATTTTGTAACAGCCCTTCTTTAGAGCGATATTATCATATTATCGATGGCAAAACGGCATTTTTATTTGGCATTTCAGCTGGTGCTGGATGTCGCTTAGCGGGTGGAAGCAAAGCACAAAAAGATTTAATGGAACAATGTGGTAATTTGGTAGGGCGTGCTTTTCAGATCATGGATGATTGGTTAGACTTTTCAAAATATGGCGAAATTGATAACAAGCCACGCGGCGCAGATATTTCAAGCGGCATATTCACTTTGCCTACAATATTGCTTTTGAATCAATGCAATCAAAGCGAAAAAGAAAAATTAGAACTTTTACTTAACAGTGGCACCCCTAGCGGTTTAGGCAACCCATTAATAGATGAATTGACCCAAAAATACAGCATTAGCAAAAAAATATTTCAGATAACAAGTGAGATTTTAAACCAATCAGAAGAACTACTTCTACAGGCCAACCCAAAAGGTAACCTTGAAAATATTAAAGCATTTTTGCATAGTATTTCATCAACCACCTGATGGCAATTTTAACACTTAACTTCGCTATTGGATTACTAAGATGAAAAGCCTTTTTGGTGAAAAGGATCATTTTCTTCGGCAAGCACAAAGTCATATACATAAAAGCGAATTTAAAGAAGCCGAGCAAAAATTAAATGCTTATATGACAAAGGCCCCTGATATATATGGGCAACTTTATTTAGCTGTTTCCATTCATTCCCAAGGTAGAACAAATGAGGCACTGGGGATACTACAAGATGCGATTAAACAAAACCCACCTGAACCAGAAATATTTATTTATTTTAGGGCATTATTTTATTTTGATACAAACGACTTTAACCATTGTTTGAATGAATTAAAAAAAATCAAAAATCCTAATTCTTTTCATGAAATCTTAAAATCAATTGCCATTATTTTTAAGGAATTTGCTGATAACAATAAAGATTACAGTACCGCCTATAAAATACTAAAAAAAAAAAAATGCCATACCGTATCAACTGATTTGCAAGCTCGCATCTTATATAAACTTGAAAGCTATTTAACTATCAATTTAGCGAAACGGGCTTATACCTCGACCTTTTCATTTTCATGGAAGCCGATTTTATTTGCAAAATACAGAATTGCAGAGAGAACAAATTTTCAGAAAGAATTATTAGAAAAATCACTTGTACAGGCAGATGCAAAAGAATTCGGGACTGCTTTAGAATTAATTGAAAAATGTTTTCAAATGAACTTAGATAATAATATAGTTGAAGACTATCGTGTTAAAATATCGATGAAAATTGTAGAGAACTTAGAACAAGCAAGTGCCAAATTACCCGTACATGAAGTGCTTTGGGCATTCTTTTTTAGTCAACAATTTCAAAAGGGAATTGACATTGCTACACCCTACTTAGCAAAACACGATTTACTAGAAAACCATTCAACTTATTTAGAAATAATTGACATTGTGGGTTATTTAAACTTTAGTCTCGGTAAATTTAATATTGCAGAAAATTTATTAAAAAACAAAATTAGACTTGACCCGAAAAATGCAGAACAAGCATCTTATTTTTTTGCTGCGTGTTTACAGCATACAAAAAAACAATACGAAGCAATTAATGCCTACAAAGATTTTATTAACAACCATCTTAGCGGTTTTGAAACACATTTAAATTGTGCGATGAAAACATTATCGCCAGGTTTAATTACATATTAAAATTACTCATCACTGGAATCTTTTGATTTTTTATCTCGGCCGCGACCAAAATAAAAAGCGACTAAAGAGCAAAATACAATCGTGGCTTTTGTTTTAAAAGGCAATTCTGATAAGTTTTGCAAAAAAGCATTGATCGACAAACTGCTATGAAAAAAATGGAGTTCAGCGTATAAGCTTGTAGTTAGCGCTAAAAGCAAACACCAAATTCCAAACAAATTACTTCTTTTTTTGATAAAAACTAAGCTAAAAATACCTACAAAAAAACCAATTGGCCCCACAGAATTATACCCGTGAGAAATTAAAAACTTGATCGTATAAAATCCTGCAATTACACCGATCAAACTACAAAAAAAGGCGCCAATATAATTATTGGATTTCTGAGAACTATCTTGATTTTCTTTTGCCATTATTAGCTACCTAAAATTAATGCTTTAAACTACAAAGCATAAAAATATTGAAGTTAAAAAATATAAGTGGGCATTGTACTTTTTAAAATAAAATAAACTATAAAATGTTTAAAGAATTAATGAGGGAATGCCGATAAAGCAAGGTTACATTTTAAGAAAAAAAATGATTAATTCTCTAAACAATAGCAACAACAGCAAACTAACAGATTCTAATCAACAAGGGAAATCCCTACCCACCACTCAACTTAATTTGCAAAAAGAAAACTATTCGCTAATAAAAGCAACAGAAGATGTTTTAAGTTTATCTGCAGATGCAATGAAAGCTTATTTTAAGAGCCAAGCTTCCTTTCAAAATACCAGCATTACAACAAAAAATGCTCTGGGAGTATCAAGTCAATTAAACAGTAACGGATTAAATTCACCTTTAGAGTTAAATGGTAATTCCAATAAGCTGATTGATAGTGCCAGTAATGATTTAATGTATCTAAAAGGTTCATCCAATCAAATTAACTCATCTTTAGGGAACGATACCTATTTGTTAGTGGGTAGTAAAAACAAAATAGTTGGAAATGGCGGTTCTATTGATACTGCCATTTTAGGCGATTCGAATCATATTGGGATTAATAACGCAAGCAATTTATCAGCAACGATTAAAGGTAATACAAACAAAGTGACTGCTGGTGGCGGTTCTGACTTTATTCTTTTAAATGGAAATAGAAACAATGTCAGCACTGGCGCAGGAGACGATGCTGTAATTGCTTATGGCACTGATACTCTAATCAATGTTGGCGATGGTAATGATGTTGTGATGGCAAAGGGGCAAAATTTTAATATTTCTGCAGGTTCTGGAAATGATACCATTTCAACCGAAGGAAATGGCAAGATCAATGGAGAAGATGGCGATGATACGATCGAAGTAAAGGGCAAACTAAATACCGTCAATGGTGGTAGTGGTAATGACACAATCACATTTTACGACGGCAATAATACAATTAATGGCGATGAAGGTGACGATACTTTTATATTAAAGTTTTCTGAAGGTCGTACTTCAATCAATGGCGGTAAAGGAAATGATACCATTGAATTCAATTTCAAAAAATCAGATTATGCCATTATCAATAGTAGTTCTGGAGTAACCTTTTATCAAATAGCAAATCAATCAAAAAAGCTTGAAGTTTTATATAAAGATACGGAATACTTTAAATTTTCCGATGGAGAAGTGCTTAGTGTTGATCAATTAAAAAATGAAAAGGGATTAACCTATACTCTTCAGAGTAAAGACAAAACAGCTGTAAAAAGCTCTAGTGCTGCAACAAATGTTTTAGATTTAAATATCCCCGTTACAAATCTTGTAAAATCCGTTTCAAATGCAACAGGTGTATCAATAACATTTAAAAATTTAACAGGGCAACTTCAAACGCTAAAAGTGCAAAATTTTAACTATTTAAAAGTAGGCGAAAATCAATATATTGACATAAAAACTTCTCAGAATTTTGAATATCTCAATTTGAACCCAGCAGAATTATATGTAATAAACACTGAAAAAGGCTCTGGGGTTTTTCAATCTAAGTTTTATGACAAAACAACCGAAACCCTGCTTTTGACCAAAAACTTTACAAGTAAATCTAATTTTCTTTTTAACAGCGGTACATTTTTAACTGGCACTGAATTGTTGAATTATAACAGCGGCAAAGCAATTGATGTAACCATAGATTCCATTTCTGCATCACCAGGCTCATTAGCTACAACCAACACTGCAAATCTAAAATTCTCTACAGATAAAATCGAAAAAATTGAAAAAACTGGCAATGATAGTTACATTTTGAGTGTAAGAAAAAGTGATTTAGAAACCACTTCTATTGCTTTGAAAAATTTTTCATTCATTAATACAGAAGAGGGTGATAAATTATCTCTTGCAGCTATTTACGAAAATCTATTAAAAATTCGAAACAATGAAAAATCACATAGCGTATACTCTCAAGATAGTAGAAACACTGAATTCAGAAGAATTGCATATAACTTAACAGGAAAAACCACCTACTTAAAAAGTTTAATCGATGGCGGTTTTGAAAACCTTAGTGCCCAACAAAAAGCAACTGTTGAAAGTAATGCACTAAAACTTGAGAATTCCATTACATTTACTTCCGATTATTCAGATAAAAGTATTGATGAAGCAACCAAAAAACTCTATACTCTGAGAACTGCGAATTTATTACGAAATCGAAGTGATGTTTTAGAAAGCCTAATCAATACTAAGTTAAATGTAGGGTTTACAAAAAATCGTGATTATGGTGGAAATTCAACAGGCTTTACAACCGGTTATGCCTCCTATTATACCAGTGGCGGAAAAACGAAATATGAAGCCAATTTTGTATTAAGTGCATTTTATGGAGGAATATATAATGGAGATGATGGGGATAGCGTTGATATTCACGAAACATTGCATATTCTAGATTTTATATCAGCTAATGATGAAGGGCTACCAACTGGTATGCAGACATCAAATTCACTTGCATTCGCTTCAGAAAGAACGGCACTATTTTCTAAGTATAACCAAACGAAATCTGATGTTGGAGTGCTTCGTAAATATGGTTTTACCAATACGGTTGAATTCTTATCGGTAGCCGTGGAAAATTTTTATGAACGCCCCAATGACCTAAAATTAACATCTGCGAATCTATACGATTCTCTTTCTGAATACTTTAAAATAACCTAGACGACAATATTTTCACAAACCAACTAGTTTTGACAGCATATAAATTACAAAAAGAAAATCTATGTGATTTTTCCTATATAATGTAAGGCCCCTATAAAGTTTTTATAAAGACTGACGATAAAATGAGATACAACTTATACTAATTTTGGCAGCTTTTTATGTCTTCAGGGTCATTTCCCATACAAATTACCCATACAATCGCATCACTACCGACTAAACTTTCTGAATTAGAATCGTTAAACAAAGAATCTCTAAATAGTATTATTGACAACTTACCTCAGAAAAATGGGGGGCAAACAACTGTAAATAACAATGAAGTGACTGGGTCAAAATATGAGGCAAATGCTTCAGGTAAAACATTTAAGACAAGTGCTTCGAACGATCTTGTAGACTTAGTTTCACTTAAAGGAAACAACAACCAAATTAACACAAACAAAGGTGATGACTTCATTTTTTCTCGAGGCAATGCAAATACCATTGATGGCGGTGATGGCAAGGATACGGTAGTTATTTCTGGTGATAAAAACACTAAAATAAACCCGGGTAGCGGAGATGATTTATTAATACTTGTAGGTAACAACAATCAAGTCGGGGACGCTTTTTTAAAGAAGATCAACACTGGTAATAATTCCGTTGCAATAAATGGAAATAATAACAAGGTCTATTTAGGTGATGGTGATGACACGGTGCTAATGACTGGCGAGAATTCAATACTTGATAGTGGTATTGGTGATGATAAAGTTGCCGTGAGCGGTAAAAAAAACACTGTTAACACTTATACAGGCGATGATATTGTTTCCGTAAAAGGCACTCAGCATACTATCAACACTGATCGTGGTGATGATGAAGTGCAGCTAATTGGTGATTCTAATTTAATCATAACTGGTTTGGGTGATGACACTGTATATCTTCATGGCAAAAATAATACTATTCAAACTGGCGATGGCAATGATATTGTTATTATAGATAATTACTCTGAAAATAATGTTTCTTATTCACCCAATGGAGGTTTGATAGATTTAGGTAAAGGTGACGACCAAGTAATCATAAATAGTATTTCAGGCACATTTACAATTGAAGGTGGTTTGGGTACTAATTCTATAAAATTAACAAATATAGATTTAAATCAATACTATGGCACTTATGACAAAAATGTGCTAACTCTTTTTAAAGCAAATGGCACCGGCAGCACATTAACCTTAAAATTAAACAATATTCAATCAGTTGAATTTTCAGGCAGCAATGTGCTCTCTCTTGACCAGCTTACAGGTATTCAAGGGAAAACAATAAATTTTAATTCTTCATCAAAATCAACCAAGATTTCAAACCAAGATGGCAAATCAAATGTTTTGCAATTAGATTTTAATTATTCCAAAATTGTAAGTGTAAAGCAAACAGATACAAACAAATTTACTTTGTCCTATTTAGATGCAAATTCTGTAAATAAAACTTTATCACTTGATGGGGTTTTTCATCTTAAAACCACCGAAGGTTACACCATAAATTTAACTCAAACCCCAAACTTTAAAGCTATAAACACTGATATTAGCGACTTTAAGGCATCGTCCACGCGACAAATTGGCGATCAATATACAACAAAAATTTTTAACCCTAACAGTTCAGAGACCTATACCTTTGATTTAAAAATTGGCACAGATACCGTATTAGCGCTTGATAACAACAACCCTACTCTTTTAAAATCCTATACGGCTAAACAATTAATAGTGGAAACTGTGGGTAATACCACTGCAATAAACCCTGGAATCGTTAACAACACTAAGCTTTCAAACACAGATGGCAAAACAAATGTAGCCGATTTCTCAGCCATTAAAACTGAAGATATATATCGAGTTGAACGATTATTCTCGATAGCAAGCGAGAGCTATAACAATGTAACTTTTTCACCAAATTCGCCTACTAGTTCACTGCCCCACTCAAACACCAATAATATTTCTATTTCATTTGATGGTGTAAGCGATATTGACACTATCGTAAATGCCTATAATCTCGCCAACCCAAGCAAAACTATTTCTCATAATGGAGTCGGAACTGCTGTTTTACCAGCGGGCACACTCAATTTAAACAACAACACCGTTTTAAATAATCAATACAAAGTTTTTTTTCAAGATGGCGGCGAAAAAGGTGTAGTTTTAGATCGATATAATTTTATCAAAACAGCAAATAATCATTACATTCATCTTGAAAGTGCTTTAGATACTTTAAAAAACAGTTTACATGCAGAACTAGCAAATCTTAGCCCTTTAGCTTCAACTTACAATGCCTTAAGTAACACTCAATTTGCAAGAGGTTCGTTCAACTTTTTAAGTGCCCAAAACGCAGTAGACAAATACGATTCCATATCGCATTTAGCAGCAGCTACCTATAATTTATTGCCCGTAACTGGCAATCAAATAACACCAACTATTTCCGTTTCTTCTACCCCAAGTTCAATCACACCCGCCATTGCAAATTTAATTGACGGCAATGCTAAAAACTTTTTTTCAACTGGTAAAAAAACTGTATCTGCATCTGAAAATTTCATTTTAGATTTAGGGGCACCAACTCAATTTTCAAGAGTTTCTCTGAATGCGCGAGCTGACTTCAATGGCTTGTTTCCTGATTCATTTAATATTTTTGCAGGTAACGATGTAAACAATTTAACAAATATTGGTGTAATTTCTGCTTCGCAAGCAGAAAATGGATATGATTTAGCCAGCCCCATAACTGCAAAATTCATTAAATTTGTTTTTAATAATAAACAATTAAGTAACACTGGAGAATATTATGCAGAAATTGGCGAAGTAAAAATTTCTGACCCTGCGTCAGTATCTATTGTTACTCACGCTACAACTGTTTCAGATTATAGTTCTCATGAGGGGTTAAACACACCAGCTAAAGCAATTGATGGTGATAACAATTCATATTGGCAAACAGCCGAATCTGGAGTTGAGACTACGGAATCGATTTTACTTGATTTAGCAACATCGAAATCGATCTCTACAATACGATTGCGTCCAGCTTCTGGTGAAACTAATTTATTCCCAACAAACTTTTCAATTTTTACTGGTGATGACCCTTTTAATTTGCAGTTGGCTGGAAGTTTTTCTAATTATTCCCCAGTTGACCCTTTAATGAACATTATAAATTTACCAGAGACTACTGGGCGCTATGTAAAAATAAACGCAAATACAAAACCTGATAGCGGTGACTTTACTTTAAAATTGGCAGAAATTGTTGTATTAGGGAATAGTTCTTCGTCGACTCTACCTGTAACTGTTAATTCTGTTTCAAGTTCAGAAACGACTAACCCAAGCTCCGATCAAACGCATATCAATGATGGTGATATTAACACCTTTTTTTCTTCTCCTGTGAATGCATCTTCAACTGCTCACACATTAACATTTGATTTAGGTAGTACACAAAATTTAACTGGTTTTAATTTTAGTGCAAGACCTGGCTTTGAGGGTCTCTTCCCAAACATTACAAATATATTAGTTGATAATTTACCAACACCTGTTACTTCTGTAGCAGGGCTTACTGCCAATGGAACAAACTATTCTTTTTCCTCTATTTCAGGGCGTTATGTTAAAATCAATTTCACCAGCAATCAAGATGGAGCTACTGGTAACTTTTATTCACAAATAGCAGAAGCTGAACCGGTATTTTCGGCAACAGTCAACAACAAAACTGAAGTTAATTTATTGGCTACTGAACTACAAAGTGCTTTAAAGTTTTCTGCTAAAGAAAACGGGTATGTTGTGGATGAAGCGACAAAAGCATTGTATTCTTTAAGAATCGCTTCCATACTTAGAAACAGAACGGATATTCTAAACAAAATTAAAAATTCTGGGCTTGAGGTTCAATTTTCTTCGAAAGAAACCATCTTAAACGGAAATGAATCCGTTGAAGGGCTTGCCTCATTTACAATGGGGTCTAATAAAACTTATCAAATACAGCTGACTACAGATTCTTTTTATTTCGGAGCATTTGACAATGAAGATGGGCGGGCAGTTGACATCCATGAAACCATACACATATTAGATTATTTGGATGATGTAGCAGATGGTTCACCCGTTTACTTTAATGCTGCTGAAAAATTGGCTTTTGGGTTAGCCCGAAGTAATTTATTTGCACCGTTATCTGTTCCGTTACCGCCACTAGGTGAAGGTTTATTATATAGCGCGGGTATAGATGACCCAACGAGAATTGCAAATGCCAATTCACAAGCCTACCGAAATTCACGAGAGTTTTTAGCTTATGCAAGTGAAGTGTTTTTTGAAAGAGCAGATGAGCTAGTTGCGCTTGGCGCAGATGGGTTATCAGTGTACGAAAAATTAAGAAATTATTTTGGTTTAAATACTAATGTTGCTGACCCAGATATTAATATCTTTACTAATACTACGCCAATAATTTAATTCGATCTATGCGAGAATTATTTAAATTTTTTGCAACCCTGCATATTTTTTTGGGGTAACCAGATTGTGGCGGTGCCACGATTGGACGAACTAGCTGCCAACTTAACTGCACGCGAGTTACAATTTTTCAATTATTTTAGGTTCTTGACTGCATATCAACCTAGAACAATCACTAAAGCAATACTTGTGCTTTTCAAATCATTTTCATTTTGGTATTATTTGAGTTCAAAAAAAAAGGCAGAGCAAAACCTCTGCCTTTGATTCAGATAATCTGGATATTAATCGCGTTGCGAAGCAGTTGGTCTTATAAAACAACCGCCACCGCCGCCGCCTGAACTAGAAGAAACAACATGTACTTCTATTCTCTTTGTATTTACACCATCGGAAAGCTCAATTACATCCACAGTTCGATTTATACTACCTGCCGTATAAATCGCATGTACAGCATCAGTCTTTGTTAAAGTTGAGCCTTCTGAGTTATTGGCTATTAAAGACCATTGAAAGCTACAGGTTCCACCTTGTGCCGTAAAGGTTACGGAAGCACCAGGGCTAACAAGTATCGACCCTTTTGTGCCAGGCACAACCTTTAATGGCTCCGCTGTTGAACATGGTGGTGTTGGAGGAGTATTTGGCGCGACTACAATAGTAATTGTAATAGTATCTATACCATCTGTAACAGAAATTATATCTGTACCAGTTGTAAGTGTTGGGATAGTAGGATTAACAGCAGTATACCTTAAAACATTAGGTTGTGCTGGATTTAAAAATACCTGTCCACCAAATGTATTTGGCCCAGGTGAACTCCAAATTACTGAAGGTATATTTAAACCCGGTGTCGCAGTAAATGTAATCGTTTCATTATACTCTATCTGAACTGTTACATTATTATTGCTTTTCACTGGTGGTGTGCCTATGTCTGATTCAACATATAATTTATCAGTATTAATCACTGATACTTCCGTAACAAAAAGAACAACCGACAGAGTTTGAGCATTGGGCGATGTATCTGTTACTGTTATAAATATATCTGTATTTAATATTGGAGCAATATCGGGTACAGTATAGGCGATATAACGATCACTTTCACCCTTTGGATCAAACCCTTCAGGTACAGTTTCTAGTTGAAGCCCTGCAGCAGATGCTACCCATGTAAATTTTGGAGCACCGCCTTCCACGCTAAAGTATAATGTTTCTCCACCTTTAACATTAATTTTAACACCAAGATTAAGATTTGAATAAACGATACTACTTACTGGTGGAGTAACGCCTGAACCAGTAGGCGGGGTGTATCTTTTAAGGTTCATGCTATTTACACTTGCGAATTTACCATCTGAGTAATTTAAAACTTCATCATATGTAAATAAATAATAGAAATAAGCCGAAGCTTCCTCACCATAATATAGATCATCAGTCCAAGTGGTGACTATGCCGTCTTCATTTTTGTCGTTATTAAAATCTCTTGGACCATCCAAGTCTTTGTCATTCATTATAACTTTGTATAACGAATCATAAACTTCTGCGCCCGCTAAATGAGCTAAAACTGGAGTGTTAGTTTTGTAAGCGTCGTCAGTATAAATTCCGCGCACAACACCTCTGAAAGAGTTAGCTGTTTTGGAGTTATACCAAATTTCTTCATTACCAATTCTCAGTCTACCAGAAACTGGAAAGCCAGAAGTGCTATCTACTTTTATGGAATCAGAAGTATATGTTAAACTATAAGACCAATAAACTTTACTGCCTGCAGAGTGTGGCATAACATTTGTGCTATCTAACCCTCTGCTCTTAATATTCAAAGTATCAACAGTAGCGCCAAAAGTTACCGCGTCATACTGTATTATTTCCGAGCCAATTCTAATTACACCCGTAGAAGGGAACCCTGCTAATCCTATCGTCTTATCAACACTTACTAAAACAGGACTTCCAGATGTTGGAGATGTGTCTTTTAACAAATCAAATAACACTACTGGTCTTGGCGGCAAGAAAGTAACAGATGAGTTTGCAGAATGCGAAACTGGTGTTGTGTTCAATTCTCCTCTTTTAATAATTAATGTAGCACCAACGGTTGTATACGAAACTATTTCCGCCTTATCTCCATTAACACCAGCACCTATGAGTAAGTAGCACTTTCCACCTGCTGGTGGTATTGGTAAATCTGCAAAGTCAGCATGTGCAATTGAAACATCCGTGGATGTAATGGCTGTAGACAACAAAGAACCAGCTGAAACATTTGAAGTCAAGTTTGCCTTTGTAGAAAAGCCCAAATAGCCAGGCAGATATTTCCGGTTTTCTTCGCCTTGTTCCTTAGTAATTTCAGGCCCTATATAATATTGACCATCCTCCAGAAGTCTAAGGTTTGGAGCCAAGCCTTTTCTTCTAACTAAAAGAACTCCTGCTCTATCATTGTCTGGGTCTTTGTTCCATTCCCAATCCAATCGAATTTGGTTTTCTAAGACAACTAAATTTGGACCCGATGCACCATCTTCAAATATGGAAGCTGTTAAAGTCTTAACATCTTCAGGTGCTTGACCGTCAACTAAAATTACCGCTGTTAAAAACTTAGTATAAGTTCTACTGTTAGATGTATCGCCAAATGTTGAGCCTGTATAACTAGGTGAAGGTTGAGGATACAAAGAAGCTAAGCCAGAGTTTACACCACCACCCGGACCAATTGCTTCAAAATCCTCTATTCGATCGTCAAAGCCAATACCTCTATTACCTAATTCGAATTGATCCGCACCAGAACCGATCAAATGCGCAGGGTCTCGCCCCCAACTTGATATTCCTACTCTAAAATCATCGCCATTTGTAGCAACATTACTTGTTCTAATTACAACAAAAAAATCTGGCCCAAAATGCTTGTTGCCAGTATTTCTGCTGATCGCCTTGTTTTGGTCAAAAGTAATGGAAGCTTGACCATCATCCATTGGAGCTCTTAAATATCCCCATTCGCCATACGGGCCCATGCCATTTTCGTCACCATACGATAATGAAAGTTTATCTTGAAATAAGTTTACCCTCAGTGGGTGATGATCAGGTAAGGATGTATCTGAGTTATATGGATAAAGCTTATTGTAGTCATCAATGCCATTACCATCAATGTCGATAAATGGATCAAATAGTGCGTCATAAGTTTGGTCCCTAAAATCTTCACCTGTTCCACCTGCTATTGATTTATCATTTCTAGCATAATCAGTTATAAAATGGTCAACATTACGATTCCCAGGATTTGCAAGACCATTTGTTAATTTAGCTAAAAGTGTAGTTGAAATATCAAAAACAGCTGGTCTTATTCTTACCTGATGTTGTGGCTGACCTGTTTGACCAGTGTACTCAATTTCTTGTAAATAAATTACTTCATCTAAAACAATTATTTCATTTTTGGATGATACTGAAAAATCAAATTTTCCGTTGTCATAAGGGGAACTATCAGATCGATCTCGATACATTGCTACACCTGACTGACTGCCCTCATTACTAAACCCACCAGATTCATCATCATCTTCAAACCACAAGCTAGAATCATATTTCAACTGTTTTCCAATTATTAAAGAAATATCATTTGGAGTTAATTTTGAAACATCGTTAATGGCACCTGAAGTAGTATCCCAATTTGAAAAACCTCTCTTTAATATAGCATCGCCAAACTTAAATGTTCTGGTTCCAGTTGGTAATCCGTTACTTGTTAAGCCGTCAATATCATAAACTAGTATATCTAAGTTATCATCGTAAACATTATTACCGTTAATATCAATGAAAACGATATTTGCATCCTGTTTTCCTTGTTTTCCTTCAGTCAAATCATCCTGATACATTCGACCATTTATTAATACGGAACCCAACCTCAAAATCTTAGTGTCTGTAGCAGATTTAAAAACTCCAGTGCCATCTACTGACCTAAAAATATCATCACCCTTAGTTCGTCGATCTAACGCCAATAAATCGGAAACAGGGTTAAAATCTGGCGGAACAATAGTTCCGCCTGAAGTAGTACCGCCGCCTACTGTACCTTCCATATTATTAAAAAGTTCCACAACAAGATCTTCTAATACAGTTTTTCTATTACCAGAAATTGTATTAAGTCTAACACCATACCTTGCACCATCTATCCAATTTGAGTTAGATCCAAAAACAGTTTTCAGTAAATCATTTCCAAGCTTTAAACTGTTGTATGTGTTGTCAACCAAATTAATACCTAGAACTGGAAACGGTTTCGAGTTTCTACCAATTTTTTCTCTAGTAGGTCTATCAACTACTTCATCTGAAATATTTACAGGCATGTTGGCCACTATAACTGGGCTAATAACCGAAGAACCAGGCATAGAAGGATATGTAACAATTGCTGGTTGAGTTGCCAACCAAACACCTGCAATATCGTCAAAGTCCGTTAATGCTTGGGTGTGCTTCCAGTAATCAGGAATTTCAACCATAAAAGCTGTTAAATAGTCCATATTCAAACTTGTTCTAATGCAAACATGGTAATCTGAGCCTCTATAAAAATGCGGAATAACTCCACCGGGAAAATTTAAAGTAGCTAAATTAGCAACTGAGGGTGGGGCTACATAATCCCTCAAATCTGTAAAAATATCTTCAGGAGGTACTTCTTCGTCATTTTCCAAATCCAAAACGATATACCATAAGTTATTCTCTTTATCCCATCTCCATCTCAAGGCGTCTTTATCCAACGGAATATATTGGTCTATTGGTAAATCCCAGCGACCATTTAAATTAGCGCCTTCATAAACAATATCTTCACCGTTATCATACTTACCATTTCTATTTTCATCAAAATAGCGAAGTCTTTCGTTGTGTGCAGGATCACCTAGGTTATAAGATGGGCCAGAGCCTAAACCTCTTTGAGTATAGATTATCCTGTCGCCGTTATCTAAACCTGGTTGTCCTTGATCAAAATAAATATCATCTCCAAGACTATAAGATTTTGAGCCATCTCTATCAACAAAATAAATCTTGTCAGATGGCGAAAATTTACTTAACAGGTTATTACTCACCAAAGCCGTTCCGCTAGTTCCTGGCACTACAACTGGCGCACTTAATGGATTTGAAAACTGTTGTTTGTAGTTTGTATACGCTCTTGGACTATTCCACCCATCTAAATCAACAACAACATCGACTAGTGCATCAAAATGCCCCTTTGATCCCGTTCCAGAATTTCTACCCTCAGTAATCAATTGTTGGCCACCTGGAATTCCTAGCTGACTATTATCTGGATCTTTATTATCTTTCCATAGACTAATGCCACCCAACATATCATTACTTAGTGGCGCAAGCATAGTGTCTTGATATCTAGTATTTGGATCGTCTGTAATTTTGGTAGGCTTAAACCCTCGCACATTTATAAAGTTAACTCTAATTTTTTGTAATCTTTCTCCATCAGTAAAAGTTAAGGTAATTGGATCACTAGTGTCTGCTGAATTTAATTGTAACACTGGAGTTGGCATCGAGTTGGGGTCTATTCTTAACAAACCATACTGTGGTGTAATATAATCAGTAATTGTGTGATTAGATTCAAATACTGCGGCAGCGTATCGAGTATGATCGCCAGGCATTGTTGATATATCAAAGTCATATACTATTCTACCTTCCCCATCAACTGTAAAATCAATTCCTAAAGCACAAACTTCTGTTCTATAATAAATATCTGATTCTCCTAGCAAGTCCATCCATTCACCTTTAATGACTGCATTTGGATTTTGAGTAAGTCTATATAAATCTGTACCTCCTCTAGCAACTCTGTTTTCTGGAACATATCTATAAGCTGGTGTATAAAATTGATTTTCAGAAACTACTAACAAATTACCAGCCGTATAACTAGAAGATGTTGTATTATTAACAATACTCATCGATCTAAAATATATATTTCCTGGATTACTATCACCAGGACCAGAAAGCCCTATTGGTGCTGCACCTAGTAATCCACCAGCACCTAAATAGCGTTGATCGTTTAATTGCATTTCAACTGTAGAAGTCCATACGCCTGAACCTACCACTTCTTTTGTATTTAATTGAGTCGTAAATACATAATCTGAACCAAATGAACCATCCCATGAACCTGCTGTAGTCGTTTTAGTTGCTAAAACTTTAATTGCATAAAATGGTCGAGGATTATTCCATGATAAATCAATATCAATTCCGAAACTATATCCAACATTAGTTTCCGGAAACATGGCACCAGGTACATTACCTAACTCATCACCTCTACTCCAACCGTCACCATCCCAATCAATATTTCCGTACATTGTAAATGTAAATCTATCGCCTACAAGAATAGAAGAACCATTTGAAAAAGTAACAGTAACCGAACTTCCAAAACTATCTGTATATACAACAACTGATGTTGAACCATTTGCTAAGGTGACAGATCTTGTATGAACAATGTTGTTTGTATTTGGATTGACAACTACCACGGCAAATGGTATAAAAGAACTTCCAACTGTGCCAGTTCCCGTGGCAGTCAATGTAACAGTTAAATCCAAAATATCTTCAAAATTTCCGTCAACGGTTGCTGTAGCATTACCAACATTAGTAACCCCAGTAGCAACACTTGTAAAGGCTAAACCACCATCATAGTCCGGATTCAAAGAACCCGCACCATCCAAAAAGTCATCGTCAGCAAAATCAATATTTGGGAAATTTGCAAGACTTATACCAACCGCTGTTGGGTTGATACATCTAATGCTATATCGGGGGTCATTGGCATGCAAATTTACTGGGGGAGAAGCATTACTAAGAACCTCTCCCATTGTTGTCACAAAACTGCTAAGTTTTGTATCATTATCATTATCAACACCATCGGTAGCTGGGTTATTAATTACAAGCATTACAGCAATTAAACTTCTGCCTGTTTTTATATTTTCACCTTTTACATAATCTAACCCATTTAATGAGCCTGGATAATATGTAACATAATTGGTGCCTGTTGAATCACCTGGTATCAAATAACCCGTTTCGCTTGATAGAAAACCACCAGATTCATTTTTTACGATCGACCAGCGAATATCAGCCATATTTAAAAAGTCATTTGTTTCATTGTAAAAGCTTTGACCCGCTCTTGGATGGCCAACAGAATATACTTCTGGCTTAAATCTTAATAAAACAACATCTTGCGTAAACATTCCATCACTATTAAAATCTTCACCCGGATCACAAATGCCGTTTCCGTTTTTATCTCTTTCGTAAGGTCTCACTTGGGCATACACATCGTTTCTCCAAGTATTTTCTCTTTCTATATTTCTGTCAAAATTTGCTATCGAAGTTTCAGCAGATGGCAAAACTGGCAAATGAATATGGTTCCACAATATACCATTTGTAGCATTAAAATTAAATTGACTAGAAGGAGGAAACAAAGCCGGACGAGTTGCATCACCATAAAGAATTAAGTCCGATATTTCCTTTCTGGTGAAAGGGTTAAATCGAACTGTTCCTCCAAATGCTTGTACCGCTTTTGGAAAACCTGCTTTCAATAATAACTCAGGGCTACGCAAGTCTTTTGTTGACCCACTGTCTGACAACCCACCAACTTGATTCAAATTTGTCATGGCATATACGGCAGCGCCACCTTGATGCACTACATAGCCACTCTTTTCAAGTGGGTGATCACAATCAGCATATATATCTACTACTAAATCAACATCGTCATTATCAACTCTTACATTTATTACAAAATAATTGTCTTGAGTTTCTCGCTCTTCTTTTCCATCACGATCCATAAAGTTTGCATAACTTGGAGAAGATTTAGGAAAACTATTAGGTTTAAATAATTCTAATTTAATGCCAAAACGAACAGGTGAAGAATCAGGCGAATTTTGAATATTAAAGGGGGGTGCCCCTGTTCCAACATCAGGATACCCAGAGTCGAATCTTGTTACAACAAAAAAATCGTAAAGCTCATCATATTGAGTATCATATTCAGTACCTTGTGGCACATCAATGTATGTGTAAAAGCTCCTAGTTAATGCGTTAAAATAATGCCTTTGAGGGGCAAGCACAGATATAACCCTATCAATTGCAAAATTAAATGTACCACTATTATCAGAATCTTCATAAAGTGCAAAAGGTGCCGTCGCTCCTCTAATTCCATTATCTAGCATTTCTGATGGTAAAAACATTTGGAGGGCTGAATTATTGCCCGCAACTTCCTGATAAGCAGCACTTGGACTTAAATAACTAATCAGGTAATACGGAAGCCCTGTGTCTGGATCTGCTGTTGGAAATTCACCCGCTCGTGGCTGAGTATGTTCTTCATCAAATGCTTCGTCAATTCCAAATAAAGCAACATATCTACTTTCCATAGCAATAACTTCTCTAATTGGAAAAAATCTAAACCATGACTCAAAACCTTGTTTACCAGTATCATCTGGTCTCCAACGACTATCCTCTTCAGGCACAATAATATGATTATATTTACTAAACACAAAATTTTCCGGATCATTTATTGTATAAATAGCATCAGGCAAATCTAAAATTGGACCTACGCGCTGCTCAACAACCCAAGTCATACCTTCTGCTGGCAACCCATCATTAATGACTATTGCAGTTCTGTCGTTATATGTATAAACCCACCCATTTAATCCAGCTAAATTAGCAAATTGAACTTCTTGGTCTAATGGTGGTGTTAATCTTGGTTCAAACATATTCAAAAACGGTCGATAATTATTTGTCATACGATTCACAAAGCCACCTGAATTAACAGTTGTTCCGCCAGAAAATTTAAATGTTGTTGAGAAATTTTGATAAGTTGAAGTTGAATCGTTACCTGCTGCTTGGAAAGCAGGATTAGTAAAAGTAGGATATTTGGTTGTATCCGCATAAGGAGAAACCATCTTTTTGTCAGTTACAGAGTTTGTAGGAACAAAAGAAAATGCTGTAGTTATTCCTCCATCACTGCCAACCCTTCCAAAAGAAATTGGCACATAACCTCTTTGACCGTTTCGATTATACCACGGAATTTGGTGAGTAAACAGAAAATAAGCCTGCTTAGGATCATCACATGAGAGTATTATATCATCAACATACCTAACTTTTCGTGCTCTTTTTATTGGTTTATATCTCCTGTCTTCTATCACTGTATAGTTGTTTATTGCAGTAACTCTACCTATGTATTCATTTAAAATTAAATCAGGTATGCCTGCGCTTGTAGGTATTGGGGCGAAATTATCAGTAGGACTACGGCCACCTTGTGGAATTGCAACCTCATCAATCATACTTAAATAACTCGGAGTACCTAATACATCATAAAAATTATTTAAAGTCCCCCCCTGATAGTAAGCAGATCTTGCCCCTAAGGAAATTCTAATAGCTGCTGACTCTGCACGACCAGTTGGACTGTAAACTTTATCATCAATTACACCATCGTTGTCATCATCTATTCCATTATTTTGCAAGTGAACAGGTTCTGGTCTTCCATTATTTTCGTAAAAATTGTCCCTTTCAACTCTATCTCCATCAACATCTGCATCATCATTAAAACTACGGATTCCTTGGTCTGGGCTATTCGGAATACCTGGAATACCCTCGTGATTTGGCGATCTATAATAAAAGGCATATTGTCCCTTAATTAAAAATCCAAAATAACCAATATCATCCAAATCCACTTCCCCATATGATCTCGCAGTTGACCCGACGCCTGTAGTTTCACCCCACAAAAGATTATTGTTTCCTAGCCCAATTCCTTCCAACCTAATACTCATTGATGTTATACCAAAATCAGAATGTGTAGATGTTATTCTTTTTTCTTGATATGTTATTAGGTCAAGCGCTCTGACAGGTTTAGCTTGAACATCCTCGGGTTCTGCAGTATCAACAGTTTCTACATTTATTATTTCTGGAATTACATTTATCACCGCAGTTTGACTATCAATGGTTACAGTGCCATCTGCTGACATCAAATTAACTGTAACATTAAAGGTTCCGACTTCTTGTGGTACAAAAGTTATTGCCCGCTGGTTAGTTCCTCGGCTAATATTTTGAAATAAGTTTGCAGTATATCGAAATTCACCTTGTGGAATATTTTCTCTAAGTGCTGCAGCGTCTCTTGAATACAATCTTGCTTGGGAATACATAAACCGTTCTGGGGCTGTTTCCAGCAAAAGACCAACTCGTGTAAATGGAGTAAAAGTATATCGACCATTACTTCTCATAGCATTTCCACTTGCATTACCATCATTTGGATCATTATCATGCCTAATCAAATATGGCAAATCGTTAAACAATGTGCTAGAAACAGGTCTAACAGGCGGGTTCCCTGCTCCTACTGGCCAAGTTTGAATATTCATATGCAAGCCAGCATGTTGCCAAGACTGACGACCAGTAATTCCTTGGAATAAAGTAGATTGAGAAGTAACATACTGAACCGCAGGCGCTGGCCCAGGAATTACACTAGGATTAAACTCCATTAAGTCAAAAATAGTTTCGTCAAAATTTCTAAATGACCACATAGGGACGGCAACAATTATTTGACCTATATCAGAATCATCGGTTGCGTTAACGCCTTGAGACAACCCCGTATCTATTGTTAAATACTCTTGTGCACCTGATGGTCCCTCCAAAGTCGGTTTATAGGGGTTACTTGCATTTACTGTTCGAGTTACAAACACTCTTAAATTAATATCTTTACCCGCAACTGTTGTAATTGTATTCCCGTTACCAATAGTCTCACCGTCTAATTGCAAACTTAGAGCCATGTTCGCAATATTTGGTTGAACATTGATAACTAAAGTCTTTACAATAATAGGTGAGGCCAATGGTGGGAAAATGGATCTTTCAATCTCGAAAACCATTTTAACTGGGCCATTTCCACCCCATTCTAGTGCTTTGATTGGCAAATCAAATACTGCAGATGTACCTGATGCAGTAAACACAAACTGATTTGTATGTATTCCCGATAATATTCCAGGAATAGAACTCTCACCAACACTAGGTGCTGGGTCTGGACGCCAATCATAAGCTGGAGCAATACCAATATTTTTCAAAGGCTCTAGGTCAGTGCGCATATTTGTAGAGCCACTCGTAGCAGGCAAAGCAAATGAACTGGTGGCGTTATTGGAAAGCACAATATGCGTATCTGCAGAAGCTAATACTGGCGCAGTAGATGGCGAATTAAAAAACAGTTTGCTTCTTAGCACATCATAGTTTACTCTGGGATCTGCAATTTCACGAGCGTAGTTATTACCCCTTGTATTAACATATGAAAAATTTTGTTCCGTTGTTGCTGGCAATACTGGATTGGCTGGATTATCATAATTTAAAGTATCCATTCTATACAAATAAGGCAAACTCATGTAAGGGAAAAATACAAATTCTTTAAATCCTCTTTCATTAGTCGCAGGGTTTACTGCTGGAATATCATTATTAAATAACCCACCTATGGCAGATGTTTTATTGACTCTAATTTGAATTAAAGGAGGAACACTGGTAGCTGCAGTTGCAGTTGGCGGTATAGTAGAGTTATCAAATAATTCAGAATCATCTAAATTGACAACTCTAATGTTAACTCGACGGATATTATTTAAGTTATTTGCAGTGGCATTTAAATATACCTTTAAAGTTTCACCATCATTCCCTAATTCCCCTTTACGCAAAATTAGCGAAGAAACTGCAACTTCAGAATTTGCGATAGGATCAAATTTTCTAAAAATCACATCTACTTCCTGCGAATACCCTACACCTGTCGACACTAGTAAAACAATCAACATAGCTAAGAATTTCAATTTGGAACTGAATGGGCGTAAACTCATGTCCGATATCCTCTTTATTATTAGAATTTATTTAATTAACTGCTTAGTAAATTTGGGTTTCCCCAAAAAACCCCCAAGACCATCTCTTTAGTGAACAAAATACCAATATTTCCTTCAATGAATTTACAGATAATTGATACATTCATTCGTAAAAAAGAGTTGGCATTGTAAAGCGATAATACTAATTGTCTACTTCACAACCATAATATTTCGCCTAATATTTGAAGGATTTTGAGAACTAAAGATTTCAAATAGAAAACTAATATCAATATAAAATTATGTTTTTTATTTTAATTATTGATGGATGGGGTGTTCGGAAATTAAGTTTCTATTTGAAAACCAATTATTTATTCCTTTTACTCGATTTCATTAAGAAGTCTCTCTCATTTGCCGTCAAAGAACCCGGTCCGTTTGCGGTAATTTTATCGAGTAGCCGATCAATTTCTGCTTTAATTTCATCTTCTGTCATCCTTTTAAGGCTATGTTTGCCCCCTAAAAATGGCAAAGTTATACTACCAAACATGGTTTTAAACCTAGAACCTAAAAAAGTAACCCGCAAATGTTTACTAGCCATTAAATACCCAAAACCAATGGAGCCTAATAAAGCAAAATACTCTGCAAAATAAATATGGGTACTCGCCATTTTTACAAAAATAAACAATATCAGCAAAATTAACAAAAGACGAATTTGAATTGGCAAAACAAAATACAAATAAACTTTTTCTTTGGAATATCGAATCGCAAATACCGTAAAAATACCACATGCACTAAAGTTGGAAGCGTCAACGAATGATTTAACATCCATTTCTAGTCTTGGAAAAACAAACTGTACCCCCCAAAACAAAATCATACCCACAATAGCACTGGCAAAGTATAACCAAAAAAATTCTTTAAAACCATCTGTTTCAACTAATCTTCGACCAATAAAAAACAGTAATAGACAGTGGCCCAAAGCACCCCAAAAAAAATCAGGAGTAAAAGGGGCAAATAGTATTGCCCAAATGTGACCTTGACGAAAAATTCCATCAAAACTAATATCCGTTAAAAACTTTAATTTTGGCTCGTATTCTATTACAGAAAAAACAACACAAATAATCATTAACCAAATGATTGATGAGAATCGAGGAACATTTACATAATTGGGAGGTTCATTAGACTCCCTTGAATAATCTCTATCATAATATGCCATATTCGCATATTCCTTATATTTTAAAATTATTTCTTGGTTTGATACTTATTGCGGGTCTTTTGTCACTTTCTCGTCATTTACATAAGAAATAGTTTTCAACAATACTCCCTTTTCATCATATAATTTCAAACGACCTTCTTTTATACCTTCAACATACTCTAATTCAGATTGCAAAACAACCCCGTTTTCATGAAACATTTTTTGCGTTCCTTCAATTTTGCCAGCCACAAATTCAGTTGTCAGAAAATTTTTGCCGTCCACATAATAATTCTCTTCCAAACCTTCTAAAACTCCATTTTTATAAGTACCCTTTCTTCGCAATCTACCGATTTGGTCATAATGCAAAGACTCTCCTTCTAATTTGCCGTCTTTATAGCTAGCAACAATCATTAGGGCTTTTGTAGAATAATACCATTTGGCTACACCTTCACGCTTTCCGTTTTTATAATTAATGACAGATCTTTTTTGCCCTTTGTCATAGTAGGCTGTAGACTTGCCCTCTTTTTTATCATCAAAATAATTTTCTTTTAACCGAATACGCCATTGACGATAATAAACTTTATGACTCCCCCATCTTTTATCACCTAAATATACCGTTTTTGATTTCGTCTGCCCATCCTGAAAGTATTCATATTTTTTGACATACCCATTTCTCATTTTTTTTTCAGGCTTTTTAGCACAACCAAAAGCAATGAAAAAGACTAAAATAATAAATAAATAAAACTTATATTTCATACAGCAGAAATTCCCATTCTTAATTGTTTTTCAGCATCAACTTCATTTCGGTTAATCAAAACTTCCGATTCTTTAATCAAATTACACAAAAATTCATCCTCAGGTACAGCTATCCTAAATTGCCTTAATAACTGAACAGTCATCCGCAAATTCCTAATAATATCACCAGGTAAAATATTAGTTATTTTTTCTATATCTTCAAGAGTCTTCCCCGTTGCCCAATAATAAATGGGCCCTTGCATTTTCCATAAGATAGGTTCGATCACATCGTCAATCTTTTCGGCTTCCATTTCCTCTTGTATCTTTTTAATTAAATTCTTAATATTTTTCCTCATAGTTGCAGCATCTACATGACCTAATGCATCAGATTCATCTTGTTTTCTTGGTGAATAAACAATTGAAGAAAATAAAACTGCTAACATTACAGGTGATAAATTTTGCATCGCCCCACTCATATAAATCTCAGTAACCTGCAATTCATACCCATTGATTTGGCGCGCAATATTTCCTTTATCTGTTGGCTTACCGTTGGCACCGATATAACCACGCTTTTTCAAAAATTTAATTTTATTTGCTAATTGCTTATTTTGAATGGCAATAAATTTCGTCTGAGATTTGCTGTTACTTCTCTGCCCATTATTAAAGTTAGCAAAATTCTTTTCGTGAATCTCAAAGATATTTTCACCTAAATTCCCATACAAATTGATGATGGTATTAAATGACAAGTTAAATTGACTAACAACCTTTTCTTGTTGCCCATTCACCACCTTATCTAATAAAATCGGGTCGATTTCAGAAACACGAACATTGGTATAGGAAAACCCTTTTACATCCATACCTCTGCGACCAGCCCGCCCCGCCATTTGATAATAATCACGACTTTTCATATAACGAAAACTCACACCATCATACTTACGAATATCATCAAAAATTACGCTTCGTGCAGGCATATTAATGCCCAAGGCAAAAGTTTCGGTTGCAAAAACTAATTTGATATACCCAGAAGTAAACATACGCTCAACAACTTCTTTCATGGTCGGTATCATTCCCGCATGGTGAAAAGCAATTCCATTTGCAACTAAATCTGCAAGCTTTAAAGCACTTGCATTGCTTTTCAAATCATATTTATCTAAATAGGACATATACAATTCACGAGCTTTAACGCTCTCGGCTTTGCTTAAAAAATAAACTTTTTGACAACTAAAAGCATAATCCTCAACTACTTTTCGGCTGAACACAAAATAAATTGCAGGCAAATGATCTATTTTTTTTACATAATCAATCACCTCAAACCAATCAAAATAAAACCTCTGTCGCCGATCTTGTTTTTTATAATTCTGCTGATTCACTATTTTTTTTAATTTATTTAGATTTACTACGCCTTCACCTGGAACATAATAGTAATGAAATAGTGGCACCACTCGCTTTGATTCTGAAATCGTTTCTACCTTAGTGTTTCTTACACTTGAAATCCATTCCGCAATATTTTCTAAATTTGGTATCGTAGCTGATAGACAAATAAAATGAATATGGGCAGGTGCAAAAATTATACTTTCTTCCCAAACGGTACCGCGCGCTACATCATCAATAAAATGAACCTCATCAAATATCACATTTTTAATATCTCTTAAGCGTTCAGGGGATTCATAAATCATATTTCGAAAAATTTCAGTTGTCATAATTAAAATTGGCGCATCTGCATTAATCGTGACATCGCCTGTTTGTATGCCAACCTTATCACCATAAACTTCATTAAAATTTCTAAACTTCTGGTTCGATAACGCCTTTATCGGCGATGTATAAATCACTTTGAAATTTTCGCGTAAGGCTTTTTCAATGACATATTCAGCTATAACTGTTTTACCTGACCCAGTAGGTGCCGAAACTAAAACCGTTTTACCTTCTTCTATTTTTTTAATGGATTCTTCTTGAAAAGAATCTAATACAAAACCATGAAATTCCATCTTATACGCCTAAAACTCCTAATTTACCAATATATCTAATTGAATGTTTGCCTTTTGGCATTAGAAAAGGTTCACCATCTACCTGACAATTCACCGCATTTTCTAAAATCAAATCAAAGGAATCATTCGTCGCAACCATTACAGCTATACCTTTGCCCATAATCAATAGCAATTCTTCTCTAATACTCCCAACTTTAAACACATTTAGCTTCAGATCACTATAAACCACATTCTGGTTTAATGACTTTCCGCCTGCATAAGAGTTGATATTACCCAAAACTATCGATTTGTAACCAAATAAACCAATTTCATTACCCTCATACTGTAACATAGTACCCATTGGAATACTATAAAATAAATGACAAATACCCGAAATCAGATAAAGAACCCTATTGAAAAAGGGACGACGCAAAATCTGAGGCATTTTATGACGCAGATTTTGAAAAAAAGTCACCACAGCTGCATCATACCCTATCGTAAAATAATTCAAAAATAACCTACCATTAATTTCCCACATATCAAAGTCTATCTTGCGTGCTTTTTTGCCAACATAGATTTGAGCTAACTCCTCTAAATCATAACATCTGTCAAAAACCCCTATTGCTCGACTAAAATCGTTTCCGGTTCCAAATGGAAGCACCGTAAGGCAAAAATTAGGAATCAAATATATCTTTTCTGCAACTGCAGCCACTGTTCCATCCCCTCCGCAAGCAACAAATAAACATTTTTCATGTTTAAGATTTGTAATCAAAAGGTTTAATTCATCTGAAAGCAATGAACAATCTTGAAAATGAAAATCCGGGTAATTTTGAATTAATATTTTTTTTAGTTTACCGAGTTCAGTAGATATGCGATTGGCATTTCCAGATAAGGGGTTAAAAACAAACACAATATGCTTAAACATTATCTCTTAACTTTCAAAGCCTTATTAGCCTCCAAAGCCTTATTTGTTTTTTCTTTTTGTCTTTTTATAATATTTGCTTTAGTACCTGATATATACAAAGGCTTATACTTAGGCACTTCTTTTTGATTATTGCGGTTTAAATTCAATTCGATTTCTTCTGAACTTACAGAATCTAACACAATCGTCAACTTACCGCCATTTTGCTGCCTTTTAAGCACAGGTGCTATTTGCTCACCAACAGAAAACCCAGATTTTATACGCACAATTTCTTCAGGTGCCGAATTTTTTTGACAACCAACAAAACTCAAAAGAGTAAGTATTAAAATCAATTCTCGCATTTACTTGAAACCAAAATTAAAAACCAGAATTCTACCCAATTTTTTTTAAATTAAAAGATGTGACCGCATTTTGGATATAAACTCACACTAGGCCTAAAACTTGATTGTTTTTTGGGTTAAAAAAGTAACTCTTTAGGTGTCAAGACCCCCCGAAATATTAAAACTTTCAATTTTGTTCCTAAACCTAAAATTCAAAATAATTTACCAACTTTAAAAAGACAAATTTTGGTTTCACCAATAAATATCATCTTATTATAGTTTCTGATAACCTTTAATAAGAATCCATGAAATTTGCGAGATTGCAAACTGAAAACTATTAGCCTGTTCTCAATTTTCAGAAATCAACAGTTAACTTAAAAAAACTATGCTTTTAAACGAATTTCTCTAAACTTCTTTCCCTATTTTAAATTTAAGTAAAGGGTTTTTTATGAGTTTTCAAAAAAGCATCATTCATTCCAATGGGCGTGAATGGAATCTTATCACAATTAAAAAAGGGTTTGCAACGATTGAAGTTATACCTGAGGCAGGGTTTTCAATCACTTCTTATCAATGGAAAGGCGAAGAACTATTAGATCACTGGGATCTAGATACTTTTTTAGGTGACACTCAAAAAATTGAATTTATAACCAACAACATTACAGATTCTTTTCGAAAAGGTTTCGGCCCATCCATTGGCCCTTGGTTTAATACGCGCGATCAAAACGGTAAAAATTGGCAACATGGGGTTTGCCGCTATGCAGAATGGAAAAACATTGAAATCGGCAATAATTTTATCAAAGGTAGACTTGTAGGTTCAGTTGATAAACTTTTAGGTAAAACCCTCAATGAAATTTGTGGTTTTAAATTTGAAGTAGAAATCCAATATACATTGTTAGAAAACGGGTTGGAATACAGCATCAAAAATTTTTCCGAAGAAAACAAAGGCAGTTACGGAATCCATTGGTACTGGAAAAGCCAACCTGATTCCAAAATGCGCCTAAAAACCGACCTAACACAATTACCGCAAAATTTAACTGAAAATAGATATTTGATGGGCAAAAATGAAGTGCTCGCAGATTTAAATATTCGAAATGGAGATATTTTTAAAGCAGTTAACGAGGGTATCACAGCACCTAAAGGCAGCATAATTTACACAAATGGTAAAAAAATAAATTTCCATTACGATGATATTTTCAAGATCACCGTATTATTTAACACCAAAGAGGGCTGTTGCTTTGAGCCCATTAGCGAATACCCTCATCAAATCGGCAAATTTACCGAAGGCGCTATTCGCATGCTCCCTAGTTGGTAATAATGTAAACTAAAGCTTAGAATAATTTAGACTTTAGAAATGACCTCTAAAAAGTAAATTGTTTCTTTCTGAAACAATTTACTTAAGCTCTTTCAAAATTTTTTTAATATAATCTAAAAAGTAGGGCAAAGCAATTTCAGGCTCTTCCAGTTCATCATGCCAAATTTTTTCCCATTTAAATGTAACCCATCCATTAAATTCATTACCACCAATTGCTTGCAAAGCTTCTTTAATTTTTATATCACCTTTACCGGGTAATACTGGTTGGCCACTAATATAATTTCTCTCGTTTACTTTACCAGATTTATCCAAAGCTATATCAGAAATATAAATTTGCTTGGTATAATTTTTAGCAATTTTAAAAACATCATCTATATTGTCTTGCATTAAAAAACAATGGTCTGGTGAAAATGCCATTCCAAATCGTTCATGATTTAAGTAATTCGCTAAAGACACCCCTTGCAAAAATGTATAAGAGTTACAATGGTTTTGTAATACTATATTCATTGAAGGGAAGGCCTCTAATGCTTTTTGAATACCACCCGCCATGCGTTCTATATATTCTGTTTCAGAATGAAAACTTGATATATCCCCACCAAACATACGAATGCTAGGGCTACCTAAAATCGAACCTATTTCAACTTCACGCAACAAAGTTTCTTCAAAAATTGGCCAATAAGCATCATTTAAAGGTATTTTTCTTCTTCCATAACAAAGTAGGCCAGCAGATTTTACTCCTTCCCCTTCAAATATTTTTCTAAGTTCGTGTATTTCCGCGTGTGTTGAATTAAGGGTTAATTCGCCTTTCACATCAGAAACGCGTAAATCTACCCCATCATAACCTAATTTTTTTGCAAAAAGAATGGCTTCTTTGCCATCTAACTCAGGAGTCCCCATTGTAGTAAAACTAAATCTACTCATTTTTTACCCACCATTTTTTTCATAAGTCTTTTTAAATATACCTATTAGGAACAAATATCCAAATGGAATTCACATTAAAAATAGGTTAAAAACAGAATTATAAAAATTGTCAAATTGACCCTTTTGTCATAAAGTATTAGTGAGTTAAATCGATTCGATTACATAAAAATTCTGCAAACTAACAAAATTTATTCAGAATTAGTTATATTTTTCAATTATTCAGGTTAGAATCACTAAAAATATTTATGAGTTAGATCTCTGTTTGGTCTGTCTTCCACGGAATTTAGTAATGCTTCAAAGTTTAATTCCTTCCTTCTATAACAAGAAACGCAAGTAAACTGGCAACAACATCTAAAACCCACAAGTCAAATCATTCAAACCTACCTCAAAAAAGCATGAATCTAATATAGCAATTGAGTCGAACGCTTTCATTGGTTGATACCCAGTAAGCGAAGATGAAAAACTACATTAGTTCAAATATTCTTGGAAAAAATGAAAGCATTTTTGACAAGGGTAAAAATAGTAGTTTCACAGTGAAACTACAAAATTAGTAACGCCAGTTTAAACTGGCAAATTTTTAGTAAAGCAGGGTAATATGTCAGGCAAAAGAGTAGCAGGAAAAGTAAAATGGTTTAACAACACAAAAGGTTTCGGATTCATTGAACAAGAAGGCGGCGGAGATGTATTCGTACACCAAAGCGCAATCTTAGGCGAAGGTTACCGTACATTAAAAGAAGGACAAGCAGTAACTATGGAAGTTACAAAAGGTCAAAAAGGCGCACAAGCTGAAAAAGTATCACCAGCTTAATTAATATAGATAAAACTGCATGGTGTCGAAGATATCATGCAGTTTCCCTCCCCGCTCCTTAATACATACCATTACATTTTATTTCATTCTTATACATTACACCAGCATTCCTTTATTTTTCACCAGTTACATGAAACAAAAGCTAGTGTGAATAGCCGTTTTTATTTTCTATTCGAAACTATTTATTATTTTTAATATATTTTTTAATTTCATAACTATTTTTAATATATTTTAATAGCTGCTCTTATATTTCACGCTATTATAAAAATACATAATATCGAAATTATCTTTTTTTCAAATTTATTAAATCACATGTTTGCAAATCAACAGGAGCTTATTATGAAAAGATATCATCTTTTTAGTATTATCGAAATGCTAACGGTTACTTTTATCATATTGCTTTTGATGTCATTGATAGCACCATCATTTTCAAAACTAAAAATGAATGCCAGATCATCACTTTGCAAAAACCAATTGCGACAATTAGGTGTATTATTTAATTCTTATGCAACTGACCACGACGGTCTACTACCAAATGACTTAAAAACCGATATTCCGAAATCTTTTGAAAAAGTAGGAAGCAATACCGTAACACTTAACAATGAGCTATATTCCAATTGGAATGGACATTTATTACCTTATTTAAATTCAGGATTAAAAAGCTATCAAAGAACTTCGAAATTAAGAAAAGATGGAGAAATTTATACCTACGATTATGTCTACGGAAAAAATACGGGTACAACTTCACCTGCAGATGAATTAGATGGCGCTTGGATCGTCATTAGAGATGCTTGCTACAAAGGAGGCTTTAATGATCTAAAACAATTTATTTGCCCAGAAATACATACCAATACTTACGATGTTGGTATATCAAACGATTTTAATGGATTGAAAATCCCAAGAGTCAGCCAAATGACACATTGGCAAGGTTTTGTCAATATGGGCTATGGGTACTTGGGTGGAGGCACACCAACTACCTATTTGGCCAATGATGTTTTTTTTGGTTTTGATGGCCCTTGGATGCCACCACAAAAAAGCCTACGATTTGATCAAATCAATAATCTTTCAAATAAAGCCCTTTTGATTGAAGGTGGTTTAGCTTGGGCAAAAGGCAGCAATGGCGAACCTGAATATCTGTATTATCGTCTTTCAAAAGGTTACCTTGGCGTAAATGGTATTACCAAAGGAGGCACAGGTGGTCATGTCTTAAATTATGTTCATGATACCAAAGATACCTTTTGGGTAATGTCGTGTAGGCTTTATGAATACTTTCCAAGTTTTTGGATGCCATGGAATGAAAAACGAGAAATTGCAGATAAGTTTAACATTGCCTTTGCTGGCAAAGCAGCTATGGTTGAAGGCGATTATGGATATTCCATTATTTCATTTATCGACCCAGCCGATAAACCCTTTGACGCATTTTTTGCCAAAAACCCACCCAATACACCCCTATTACCTTTTGTTACTTTTAATGAACCTGAATATCATTATTTAACAGGAAATATGAATTTATTATTTGGAGATGGCTCTGTTTCAACAAAAGATCAAGGCTGGCTTTCCATGAATCGTCACCTAATTGGTAGCTTAAGTGCTGAATAATACACCCAAATCGAACCGACCGTTTAGCAGATAATTTTTAGATTATAAAAATGAATTTTTTATAAGGCATTCCCCTTGTGGGATGCAGCCCATTCAAAAACTTTAATAGTGTGAATCAACTTAACAAAATCAAACATAGAACAGCTGAATATAGCCTGCTTAGTAATAAAAATTTATGAATTGAAAATTTATCGATAATGTCATTTTTTGTCATTTTTAATTTTATATTTATCAAACAATTTTAGACATAAATAATTGACATGTATACATATATCACTAGTATGTTTACTAACAATACAAAACCAATAACAAATCTATGCAATAGGAATTTCCTATTCAACAAGAGGAAACTTATGAAAAACACTAAAGCCTTTAGTATTATCGAAATGCTTACCGTTGTATTTATTATTTTGCTCCTTATGACCCTTATCGCGCCTTCCTTTACTAGATTAAAAATGAATGCTAGAAATACTTTATGCAGATCTCAACTAAAACAATTACACACTTTAATTACATCTTATTCTACCGATCACGATGGCAGATTACCCAACGATTTAATTACAGATATTCCACCTTCTTATGTTAAAGTTGGCAGCAATACGGTTACGCTTAATAATGGCTTGTATCGCGATTGGACAGGTCACTTATTGCCTTATATCAACGCAGGGATAAAAAGTTATCAGAGAACTTCTAAATTAAGAAAAGACGGTAAAGTCTATACCTACGATTATGTTTATGGTTTAAACAATGGCACTACAGAGCCCGCAGATCAATTAGATGGAGCATGGATCGTCATCAACGATGCCTATCACAAAGGTGGCTTTAACGAGTTAAAAACTTTTATTTGCCCCGAAATTCACACGAACACCTTTGATGTTGGTGTTTCTAACGATTTTAATGGTCTAAAAATACCAAGAGTCAGCGAACTTGCTCATTGGCAAGGTTTTACTGATTTAGGCCATAACTACCTAGGCGGAGGAATTCCAACAACATACCTAGCTAACGATATTTTTTTTGGTTTTGACGGCCCTTGGATGGCACCTCAACAAAGCTTAAGACCCGATCAAATACCGATGATGTCAAAAAAAGCCCTTGTAATTGAAGGTGGGCTAGGTTGGGCAAAAGGGACAAACGGAGAACCTGGTTATGTTTATTACAGAATTTCAAAAGGTGATTTAGCGTTAAACGGCTTAAATAAAAATGCCACAGGTGGGCACAAATTAAATTATGTTCATGACACGGGTGAACCATATTGGGTCATGAATTGCCAATTATATCAATACTTCCCAAGTTTTTGGATGAACTGGAACGACAAACGAGAACTAGCTGAAAAATTCAATATAGCCTTTGCCGGTAAAGCTGCAATGGTAGAAGGCGACTATGGCTATTCAATTGTGTCATATATTGACCCTGCAGATAAACCATTTGACGCCTTTTTTGCCAAAAACCCACCCGGAGTAGCCTTATTACCTTTTGAAGCGTTTCATGAATCTGAGTTTCATTATTTAACAGGCAATATGAATATTATGTTTGGTGACAGCTCCGTTTTAACAAAAGATCAAGGCTGGCTATCTACCAATCGAACCTTTATAGGTCAAATAACTCACGAATAAGCAGTAAACAGCCCAAATTATTTCGGACAGAACTAATTCTGGTTATTTCGGGTGATATTCGCCTTTTATATATATTTTATATATTTTATATTTTTAAAATATATTTATAATATATTAAAGCTTATCCTTCCTTTTAGGCCTCGTACTTTTTAACAGAAAGTGACTTATGAACATAACACAATCAATAGTCAATTTACCCCCACCTACAACTCCGAGAACAAATTTAGCCGCTGAAGTTTTAATCACAGAAGTAAAAAAACGCACGGGTATTGTTTGGCATCATAAAAAACATCATAGCTCCTTGGATAATACAGAAATCATACTTTGTTTACAATCATCACTTTTTTTTGAGCATTTAAAAAAAGAATTTCCAATGAAATTTGAAACCCTACCAGCAGAAGGAGCTCAAGTTATCATTATAGCAAAAAAAATATACTTGATAGGAGCCGATGAAAGAGGTTTGTTTTATGCGGTGGGTCGTTTTTTAAGAAATATTAATTTCGATATTAGCAACATGACAATATCCGAAAATTATAGATTTTGTGAAAGCCCAGCAAAAAAAATTAGAGGTCATCAATTAGCATACAGGCCTATTTGCAATACCTTTGATAGTTGGAATATCAATCAATTCGAGCAATATATTATAGAATTGCTATTGTTTGGTGCAAATTCGATTGAGATATTGCCTGGCAATACAGAACTAGATGATTTCGTTGAAATGAAGACAAGAAAAGGTTTCACAAAAATTCCCGAAAAAGAAGAATTTGCAACATCATGGCCACACATGCAATATGAATACAATGAAATGGTTCATTTATTAAGCAAATTATGCGACAAATATGGTTTAGATGTAATGATGTGGTACCCAAATTTAGGGAAATTTGATACAACGCAAGATATCGACAAACAACTAGAAGAAAGAGAACAAGTTTTTAAGAGCCTATTTAAACTAGATAGACTTGTTATACCCAGTGGTGACCCAGGCGAATTACACCCCATTCAATTATTTAGTTTTACAGAAAAGGTCTTTGCTCTACTGCAAAAAATTCACCCAAATGCTGAAATACGATTAACTCTTCAAGCATTTCATCAATCTGATGAATGGGTAGATTCCTTTTTTTATCATGTCAATCAATTACCTGTATGGTTAAAAGGCATAACGATATCACCATGGTTAAAAATCACGCCAGAAAAGCTAAGAGAACTAGTTCACCCTTCTCTAGAATTTCATCACTACCCAGATATAACACATAATTTAAATTGCCAATATCCTGTACCTAACTGGGATCTTGCATTTGCCATTTGCCTAGGACGCGAAGCTATAAACCCTAGACCAAAAGCTCAAAAACAAATTCACAACCTAGTCGCTCCATTAGTAGTTGGCAGTATAGGTTATTCAGAAGGGTTTCATGACGACTTAAATAAGTTTGTTTGGCTAGACCAAGACTGGTCAGAAAATACTCCAGTTGAAAGCACAGTCATAGACTATGCAAATTTTTTTATGAATAGCAATTGCGCACCTTTAATTGCAAAAGGTCTTTTTGCTTTAGAAGAAAACTGGTTTCAACCTATCGCCAACAACCCAACCGCAGCAAACACATACCATTTATGGAAACAAATTTATCAACAAGCGGGTTTTGTTCTACATTCAAATTACAGATTTCAAATGTATTTGTTACGGGCTATGGCAGATTACTATATCCAGGAAAAACAAAAGCTAGAACTAAAAAAGGTTTTCGAAATAGAAGACTTACTAAAAAACGCCACTATATCCGAAAAACATTTGCATAATTTATTAAATGCAAGTCTGCCAATCGAAGAAACCTTTTTAAATGAATTGTATCAACAATGCCTTTCCCTAGGTGACAGTTTATATTTAAAAATAGGCTTGCAACTTTCTGTTAGCAAACATCTAAATATTGCATGGAATAGAGGTGCATTTTTAGATACTCTACATTTATCGACTACCAATTTACCCTATTACCAAAGCAAAATCACAGAAATCATTTCTATGAAAGACAATTCACAAAAAGAATCTAAACTAAAGGAGCTCCAAGAAGATTTATACCCTAAAAATTTAATATGCAGCGAAAACTACATTGCACACCATCATCAATTACCCAAAGCAAATGATTTAGGTAAAGAATCTGACCCAGCATTTTATAAAACTTATTTTAATAATTTCGCGGTACATTTATTACATCTAGGAGATAAAGAGGCCAGCAAACTAGGGGCCATCAATCGAAATTGGCTAAGTCAAATAAGCTCCAGATATGACGAACCATTAAAACTTAATTTTACTAATCTAGACAAAAATAAAAAATATGATTTGGTCGTTACCTGCACCAAACAATATTTCGGCGATTCGCATCTCACTTTTACTGCCGAAAATGGAACAGTTCTAAAAAAAAATGTTTTATTAAATAAATGGGTTGATACCGTTACATTTACAATACCGAACTCTACAATAGAACAAAACACACTCACACTAACAATAACTTCACCCAACGGTGAATTAGGGGCAAATATTGCATCAATTAAAATTTTTGAAAAAAATTAAATTTACTAAGGTGCGGCAATGCTAACGAACACAATAAAAGATCTTTTAAAATCTGGTCATCCTGTTTATGGTTTGACAATAACTGCAAACAATATTGAAGTCGCAACACAAGCCGCCTCTACTGGTTTTGATTTTCTCTGGTTTGAAATGGAACATTCTCCCATTACACTAGAAACGATACGAAACATTATTTTGACAACAAAAAACTCACAAGCTATGCCCATCGTCAGAGTACCAGTTAACGAAAATTGGACAGCAAAACGAGTATTAGATGCTGGCGCCATTGGGGTAATTTTTCCTTTTGTAAGCAATGCTGATTTAGCAAAAAAAGCCGTTGCTGGTTGTAGATACCCACCACTTGGCAAACGAGGCTCTGGTGCATCTTTAGCAAATTTTCGGTGGTCAGATACAAGCAAATATTATGACTTTGCGGATGAAAATGTTTTAGTAATCGCAATCATTGAAGAAACGGAAGCTTTACTAAATATTGAAGAAATTGCAAAAACACCAGGCCTTGATGTAATATTTATTGGAACTAGCGATCTTTCCTTTTCTTTAGGTCTTCGTGGCCAACAAAATCATCCTAAATTGGATGAGGCCATTTTAAAAATAGTTAATGTGGCAAAAAAAAATAATAAGTTTCTTGGCAGACCATTAATGAACCCTGACGATTCAAAAAAATTCATAGATCAAGGGTTTCAATTTTTTCAGGCTTTAACAGAATTAAATTTAATGCTACTTGGGGCAGATATGTATTTAAAACCACTTGGTAAATCAAATTCTGAAAATAATAAAAAACTGAAGTACTAAAATAAAGTTAACAAAACCCCTTAATAGTTTGCATTCTGAAAATAAATTCCTTTGATTTTTTTAAAAAATTATGCTTGCAAGGCAATTTTCGCCTGCTACAATAACATTACACGAGTAAAGTTGCTATAACAAAGCCGTTATTTATGACAAAAACCAAAGATAAACCAACCATGCAAGATATCGCTGAAGAACTTGGGGTTAGTCGACTAACCGTTTCTTCCGTCGTTAATGGCAAATGCAAAGAAAGAAATATCTCAGAAAAAACCATTGAGAGAATTGAATCTTATCTCAAACAACGCGGTTTCGTCCCCTCCTCACACGCACTAGCTTTAAAAAATAAAAATATTTGCACTACTGGTATATTATGCTCCGGTAAACTCTATAGCCATCTAACAGAAGCCTTTAACCAATTCACAAATTATTTTATTGGTCATGAACAAAGAGTGGAAATTGTTTTTACCAAATATGATCAAGTAAATCTTTCCTTAAAAAATCTCATATCAAGAGGCATCTCACAATTAATTTGGATTCATAGTAATAAACCAAATGTCGAATTCCAACAAAAAGAGGAAACTTTAGCCCTACTGAAACATGTCAAGACAACAATATATAACTATAACGCTGAAAATGATTGGGATAAATTACTACTCGATCAAAACATTAGACTGGTGGGAATAAACAGAAAAAAAAGTTTTAAAGATTTCGTAAATTATATTAGTGATTTAAATCATAAAAACATCTTTCTTCTAGATTCAGACCAATATTTTGTAGAAGCATTTAAGGAAGCCGGCTTAAACATATTCCTGTATCAAGGCGAATCAGAAGATAACTTGAATAATTTAGCAATGAGTATAGCAAAAGAGTTAAAGCTTTTAATTAGAAATAAGAAAATAACAATGGCTTGCTTTAAAGACGATGAGCTAGCAGGTTATGTTATGCACCAACTTCGAATGGCAGATATATTAATACCACAAGATATATCAATAACTGGTTTTGATGGCATGCCATTTAGCGAATGTTATGAACCACCATTGACTACTTTGAAAGTGCCTGTAAACGAAATGGTTCAATTCGTATTATCAGACTTACCTATAAACAACAAAGAAAAACTTTTGCAATTATTTGAATGCCAATTAATTAAAAGAAAAAGTAACCGAAAAATTTAAGAAGGAACTCAACATGAAATCTATTACTGAAAAAAGCTCACTCGCATTGCTAGGTGGTGAAAAGTCTGTTGCAAACCCCAACAAAGAACTTTTTCACTGGCCAATCGTTACAAAAGAAGACGAAGATGCTGTTATTTCGGTCTTGCGAGCAGGCTCCATGAGCCAAACTGACATTTCAATACAGTTTGAAAACGAGCTTTCAAGTTGGGCAAAAACTAAATATGCATTAACTTTTTGCAATGGCACTGCATCTCTTTTAGGCGCAATGTATGGCTGTGGCATTGGGTATGGTGATGAAGTCATTGGCCCTAGCTATACCTATTGGGCTTCTATGATGCCCGTTTTATCTTTAGGCGCTGTTCCAGTTTTTGCAGATATTGACCCCATTTCACTAACAATTGACCCTTTCGATATAGAAAAAAGGATTACACCCAAAACAAAAGCTATTGTAGTAGTTCATTTGTTTGCTCACCCTGCCAACATGGATGCTATTATGAAGATTGCTAAAAAGCACAAACTAAAAGTTATTGAGGATACAAGTCATGCCCAAGGTGGTCTTTATAAAGGAAAAATGCTAGGAACTATCGGCGATGTGGGGGCATTCAGTTGTATGGGTAGCAAAAGCTTCTCTATAGGTGAAGGTGGCGTTATGCTAACAAATAATGAAGAAATCTATAACCGAGCCATTTCCTTTGGTTTTTATGAACGCACTGACTCTCAAAGTAATTATTTTAAATCTAATAATAACATTAAATTTCAATTCCCTGGCATCCCACTAGGTGGTTATAAGCATAGATTAAATCAAACCTGCTCTGCCATGGGCAGAGTGCAATTAAAATATTACGACCAAAGATGTGGTGAAATCAGAAAAGCCATAAACTACTTCTGGCAATTATTAGAAGGCACACCTGGTTTACACCCCCATCGAGTCGATGAAAAAGAAGGCTCGACTATGGGCGGCTGGTATTGCCCTGTTGGGCATTATAAAACGGAAGAACTAGGCGGTTTACCCATTGATAGCTATATTAAAGCGGTAAAAGCAGAAGGTTATAATATAAGTCGAGCACCATACGCTAACCCCTTGCATTTAAACCCCGGCATTTTCAAAGCAGATATTTACAATCACGGCAAACCCACCATAGAATTTAATCAGGGGAATTCCATTCGCAATACTCAATCAAAACTACCTATCACTGAAACTATTACCCAAAAAGCATTTACCATACCTTGGTTCAAACATTACCAGCCTGAGTTAATTGAGTCTTATGCAAATGCCTTTAAAAAGGTCGCCCAAAATTGGAAGGAATTATTAAACAATGTAAAATAGTCTGCATTATACTTTGTGAGAAATCGCTAAATAAGGCGGAAATACAAAAACTGCTCTGGCTGGGTAAAGGCTTCTTTGCATAAAAAGACCAAATTTTGCCAACTGAACCAGCCTGCGATTTTACTTTGGGGGATGCTAGGGCAACAATTATTGCAAAGACTATGACTTTTATTATTAAAATTGTGAACAATATTTACACCCAATTCTTTCATTCCTATTTTAATTTTTTTGCACTCAAAACCCAATAGTCAAAACCATACTTTCCCAGGGTGTGTTCGCCTCATGATGTGGCTTTGGTGATCTCATACGACTAATACACTCTCTATAAAAGCTTCACAAAATACATCATAAGACAAATGTACCTCTTAGAAATCAATTATTTCTTCGCGTGCTGATCAACATATCTAATGACATCTGCAACTGTTAGCATTTTTGACACACCCTTTTCATCAATTTCTACAACAATATTAAATGTATCTTCTATGTTCATTATGAGCTCCACAAGATCTAACGAGTCCATATTCAAATCATTTTTGAGATGGGATGTTTTTTCAATCTTAAATTTTTTAGATGAGTTTGGTCTATTTAGAGTTTTTGATAAAATTGAAATTATTGCTTCTTCAGTATTTTGCAATTTATTATAAGTATTAATATTTGTATTTTTTTCATTGTGTGACTTCATTGATTCAGAATTATCAGAAGTTTTTTTATTGACATCTTGCCCACAACTAACAAAAAGCGCGGTTGGGGCAATAAGAGATAATATCAAGAATCGCTTTGAATAATTATTCATTTTTTCACCTAATTTGTAAATATCAGTTTTTTTTGATTCAAATGCAATTTTATTAATACCTAAGGTTATTATGTGAAGGTCAAACACTAAAATTATCGCATGTTAAGCTATATAAGGCATAATATATTCTTTGATCCAAAACTCCACTGCTTTCTGGTAAAACATTCAAATTTACAATTTAGGCTAAACAATGTAGTATTTGGTTTTCCTTCAAGCTTCTTAACCACATAATTCAACCATCTTCACAAAGTGTATTTACTCTGTGTATTTTTAATTTTTTTACAATTGGTGCACTAAAGACGGGTTTCAAACCCGTCTCTACTTGGTAATCTAAAATTTGCTGAATAGTTACCACAAAACTACATCATAAGGCGATTGCACCCTGTATTAATGAAAACCAAGGAAGGCTATATTCATGGATTAAACACTTATTTTTTAACCTGACTTATTGAAGTTTTGTGATTCGTGTGATAGCCTAGTTTCACGCTTACAATTCTACTATTTCCACCATCGGAAATAAAAAGTCTGTGGTCGGTAAAAGTCGCTACATAAGGAGCGTGAAATAATGCCACCTCGTCACCACCAATGGAAGTAGGGCTTTTTGGCCCACCTTCTAGAACAATTGGTTTTCCATCGTCTACATTACCATATTGACCAACCCGTAATATTAAATTGCCATTTGAATCTAAAACGGCTACACTATAGTGATCAATCTCTGGTGCAAAAACTCTAGAGAAAAGATCTACATCTGGTCTAGCATTCCAACAAATACAAGAAGCACCAGAACGCCACCCGCTAAAACCAACCCCACCATATAGCCACTCGGCGTTTTCGATCCACCCACCAACAAAATCTTGATTTCTCGCTGGATAAGATGCACTTGGAAGTGGCACAGGAACATTTTTATCTGTAGAAATCAATTTTGCATTGCCTGCTTTTACTTTAACCATTGTACTGCCCCAACTTATAAAATAAGGCTTGCCATCGATCATTCGATTTTGGTCTATTAACACAAACAAATTATCATCTTTATCTAAATAGATTCCGTTCGTTTCTGCTACTCCCGAAAATGCATCTTGGTATTTAATTTTGCCAAACTTATCCCAAATGTGAATTTCATAGTCAACTCTTCGACCAGGGAACAATTCTGGAGTGTAGGTTTTCTGTTTCGTGTTCTTAGAGCCTTTACTATAAAAATGATCGCTACCGCTTGGTGTTTGGCTACTACGGGTTGCTGAATTAAAGCAAGTGACGGCTATATCGCCTTTGGGTGATACTGAAAAACCTCCTGCGTGCCACCAACCCCCATGCTTGGAAGTTGAAGGCAAATCAATCACCGACACTCCGTTGGCTACTTTAACATCATCAAACCCAATCCGCGTTCTTTCTGTTCCATAATCAAAAGGGATTTCCTTCCAATTAACTGGCTCATATCTAACAACATGATATTCTGATCTCAAATAAAAATAACCTTCTAAATCAATTGCTAAATCTTCCGTGGTAAAAGGCAAATCAATAATTTTAATTTCTGCATTATTTGCATTTACACTCAAAAGTTTTTTAAACGACTTATTCACACCAGAATCTGCTTCCCCAACATATAATATACCCGTTTTTGGGTGAACATACATTCTTTGCCTAATTAAAGCAGGTGGGTTAGGGCGCACAATATCCTTAACAACAATATCATTAAAATCTTTTATTTTTATCAACGATTTGTCTTTTTCTTTAAGAATGAGTATACCTGTACCTTTTAAATCATCTTTTGCGGTTTCAACTCCCCATCCACCAATGTCAACGGTAATACCTGGCAACACCCAAATTCGGGTCTCTTCTGCCCAAAAATCAAAACCTACTTTAAATTCTAAACCACCTTTACGATTAAAATTAGTTGTAGGGTTATATTGAGTAAATGGTAACTCGCTTTGAAACTCGATTTTTGGGTTATCTAAAGATTGGTACCGCGTATACTTTGGCATAATCTTATAATTAATATCTTTGATAAAATCATTAACAATCATCCAGGATGCCACATAAAGTTGATTTGTTTTAGGGTGAATAGCAATTTCAACTGGTTTTTCCACATTAACAGATTTTAGAAATTTACCTTCTGCGTTAAAAACTTGAATTCTATCATTCATATAATCAGCAACTAAAACATTATTCGAACTATCAACGGTAACTCCTACTGGCACTTTTAATTGGCCATCTTGTGAACCAGAGCTCGCTTGTTTTGTATCGCCAATAAAGACTTTAGCGGGTTCATTAGAATTGTATTCCGCTCTCATAACTACGGGCATCCAATGACCATTTAAAGAGGCTTGGTAACCTGAATTAATTCTATAACCCGTGGTATATATCCATTTGCCATCAATGGACATGGCTGAACTTATTGGAGTTACATTTGGGATTCTGTCAGAAACAACGATGGAAGTTGAACCACCTCTAAACCCAACTTCAGGGGCATCCCCTAGAGTAGTTATTCGAGCCAGATCTTGAGCAATAATTGCAATATTTTTGCCTCTTACTGACATGGTCGTTGCCGCTTGACCATACTTATCATGAGATTTAGTCTTTTCAAAAGTAAAAAAGGTAGACTTGCACTTCAACCCATGTTTGATGGGTAAAACGGCACCAGATTGCGGAAATTTCTCATACGGAATATCTTTAACTGTTTTGAGAGATGCCTTTGAAAAAGGGTATAAAGTTTTCTCATAAACACCATCATGGTTATATTTTCGAAGACTATCAACCCCCGCGCCTTCAAAAATAAATACTCCTTCTTCCGAAATTGCAAATCGTGGCGGATTTGAACCTATTCTCTTGTAAGGCGACCAAAAAAGAGTTTTTTCAAATTGAGGTTTTAAACCCAAAGAAACTCTAACCGTTAACTCTTTATAGTTATCTAAATATTTTCCCAGATCATTTTTCTTATCCCAAACGATTTTTTGGGCTAAGGAATTTTTTTGGAATGGGCTAGGAGCATTTTTACCTAGCACACCACTGGCTAAATGGCGCAGAATATTGCCTTCATTGTCTTCAATCACAACGGTAGCGTCACAAAAATCTTTAGCTTCAAATTCGATAATAACATTTTCTTCAATTAAGCTAACTACGGGAGCAACATTGAATTCAAAGTTTTCTTTTCTCTTGATTTGAAATTCAAGCGGAATTTCTTGAGAATAAACAGTATCACTTTGAAAAACAACAAAAGCTAAAATTAAAAAGTGAATCATGAAAACCTTGACAATAGATGGGAAATGTAATTTTGCTACTTTTTTCATAGTAACCCTTTCTGGCTAGTGTTTATGAATTAATTTACAGCTATTTGAGCTATTGATTGGGAGGAAGCTACACATTTTATAGTGTAGAATAGAAGATTTAAACTTAATATATTATAAGTATATTGAATAGCAACTATAAAGTGATATAAATATATTAAAAATATATAAATTTCGTAGTTTTATTCAAATATCAAATTCGAACATATAATGTTAAGGGAAATTTTAAAAATCACAGAATTTGCTATTTGAAAATACTTAAAATTATTACTTGAAAGACAAAATCATGTGCTCCGAAGTTAGATGGGAAAGAATGTTTCGCGATGAGTTAAATACGGCTTTAGCGAATTGCCCTCTAGTATGGTTGCCATACGGCTTATGCGAGCCCCATGGCCCTCATAATGCAGTAGGCCTTGATGCATTAAAAGCTCACGGCTTAGCTTGTTTAGCTGCAAAAAATATAGGTGGCATAGTGGCACCGCCAGAGTATTGGCACATTCATGAAATTGGCAGAATGGCGGCCTCATCAGGTTTAAAAAAAATCGGTGAAGTTGGACCAACATGGCTTACTGCTGTACCACCTTGGATATTTTTTCGAAATGTATTATATCACATTCGAGCTACAGATGCGTTGGGTTTTCATGCAGCGATTTTGATATCTGGCCATGGCGGTTGTTTTATCAAAGACTTCAAAACACTAATTCAATTTTGGCAACCCTATTTTGATATGAAATTATTCTGCTTACTGGATCATGAAGTTTTAAGCGATGGTGGCGATCATGCTGGGCGCATTGAAACATCGCAATTATGGGAATTAGAACCTGCTTGCGTTGACATGTCTCGTCTACCGAAGGAATGGGTTCCTTATCCCAATAATTTTGCAACTGGTTTAGATGCACATTTAGCAAACCGCAAAGATGGTCATCGCATGATAGAAGAACAAGTAGAAAAGTTAGTGGAGATTGCAAGAAGTCTTTTGAATTCCTATCAAACCTCTATGGAAACCAGAAAACCAAAATCTTTTACAGAAATCGATCATCTCTGGCAAAAAACAACTGCCGAAATATTTCCCGATTTGGAGATTATGAAACAACAAATCGATGGATGGCCACCTCCGCCTGCTGATAGCCGATGGATGCTAAATTGGAAAATTCAATCTCCAAATTATTAGTCATTACAGATACCCTAAAACTGATTTCTTAGGGAAAATCTTCTCGCCGAATTTTGTTTAAAAAAATAACGCGACTAGTAAAAGTGTGTTCGGCTCATGATGTGTCTTGGTAACACTTTTCGGCGAACCACAATTCATAACATGCGTAGAGACGGGTTTCAAACCCAATGGTTGTTCAAATACGAAACTTAATGCTTGCTTGTTTGCTGTGATTTTTTTCTTTTTTATCTTTCGTCTTCTCTGCCAGACCGCGGAGGGTCTGGCTACGCACCATTAAACTGCGTAGCCAGACCCTCCGCGGTCTGGCAGAGAAGACGAAAGAGAGAAAAAAGTAGGCTAACAACCGCCTTCGACTTTTTCTGCTTAATTCGCTAACACTTGCGGTGTTTCGATTGAATAAAATAACGAGCTTGAAATTTACGGGGGCGAATTTCTGTCTAGCTGTACTAGGCTAGGTGATTTTAACATCATTTCCATTGAAAAGAAATTCTTAGTTGTACAACCATTGGGTTTGAAACCCGTCTCTACCACTCTCTCATCAGCAACCCCAAAATCTAGAATTCTTACAAAAAACACACCTTTATAAAAGCTTCACAAAACCACATCATAGGACGAATGCATCCACTAGTAAAAAGGAAGTAACTACTCAGAAAAATTAAAATGTTTAAGACTCAAAACCATAAATGATGCATCCATTTTTATCTTCTTAAGCATAGTTTAAAAAGAAAAATATGCCGAGGGTGTTTAAAACAGATAAATTATTTGGTTGTCCCATGATTAATAATATAATGCTTTCTAATTTTCGGAATAATAAGTTACATTTTAAAAGGCATAAAGCGAATGACAAAAGAAACAAAAACCGATAATCGCCCTGATGAGGAATACTTAGCTACCTTTAAAGCTGCAACAGACTTTTTAGCCAAAGATAGAACTGTTTTGGCTAATGAAAGAACGCTACTAGCCTATGTCAGAACAGCTTTAATGATGCTTGCTTCTGGAATTACTTTTATCAAATTAAATCTTTTTCAGGCAGACCCATTAACAATTAAACTGGGCTGGCTTTTAACAGTTCTTTCTTTGCCAGTATTTTTATTTTCATTATATCGATTCCGCACAGTTGCCAAACATTTGAATACGCGGTATAAACAATAAACCTAAATTCAGCTTTATTGAACCAAGGCTCTTATAGGTGAGACTCACTATATTGGTTCTCACTTTTTTATTTAACACTGAATTGATCTAAAATGTAAAGTATAACTATTAACGCAACCAGTAAATCCCGTCAGTTTTTGGTCTTCTATCGGGCACCCACAGGGTGTGTTCGCCTCATGATGTGGCTTAGGTGAATTCATACGGCAAACGCAGCCCTATAATAGCTTCACAAAACATATCTACTCAGTGTACTTTTAATTTTTTTACAATTGGCGTAGAGACGGGTTTCAAACCCAATGGTTGTTCAAATAAGAATCATGAATTTTCACTTTTTAACCTTTTTTTTTGTTTTTATAATTTGGTGTATAAATCGCTCATGTTGTCTGCCAGGCCTTATC
>Ga0209573_1000776_pt1 | contig 59019 bp, 50 predicted proteins | sample TNRBio252014_DNA_FD_185870 | JGI IMG/M metagenome (GOLD analysis project Ga0209573, IMG submission 185870) | Wastewater treatment Type I Accumulibacter community from EBPR Bioreactor in Madison, WI, USA - TNR Reactor_6/25/2014_ DNA (SPAdes)... | ecosystem: Engineered > Bioreactor > EBPR >...
GACCCCGTGTCACCACGACGCCGCTTCCTCATGCTACCGGGGCGTACGGACAACTCCCCAGACGGGACTTCAATCCGCTAGACTTACTGCTGTTACTGCGAACAGACGGTCATGACTTTCATCATCTGGGGTGCCTCGACTGTCATGACCGTTAGATAGACTTCGCGTCTACGAAGCAGCCGTTGGCGGCCTCACCCTCCCGGCCAGCGGCAGCCGTTGACGTCTCCGGCGCAAATGGCTGTTAAGACAATGGAGCGGCCATTCCGAGGTACGGAGGTCCCGGTCGCGACTCTCTTACGCGGAAACCCTCGACATCCTGATGCGTCGCGCGGGCCGGAGCCCGTTGCGGGGTCCGGCCCGAAGGAAGTTCAGTCCGTAGCGCGACGGCGTCGAATGGCGAGTGCCATCATGCCCAGTCCGACGAGCACTGCACTTGCCGGTTCCGGTACTTGGTGCCGGGTGACGAGGTCGAACGAGAGGAAGGCTCCCGGGGAAAAACTCGCACTATTGAAGTCAATGTCGACTCCGTGCGCGGAGAAGGCCACGTCGCTGGCTTCCATTCTAAGCGTGTTCGCGGTGGCAAAATTGGCGATGCCGATGATGCTGCCGGCCATACCCACCCAGTCGAGATCGCTGAGGATCAGCCGTTCGTTCGCACCGGTACCCAGATCGCCGGAACCCGTGTAGTCAATGCGTATCGACGACGCACCGATGTCGACATTGAACACTTCCGTACCCAACGACGAGAGTTTGAACTCAGACCCCGAACCGACGACAGCGCTCGCTTGATTGCAAACCCAGTGATCCGGGCCGGTAGTCGCGCAATTTACAGTGTCGCCGATCAGCGTTGCCTGTGCGGCAGGCGCTGCGAGCAGCAGTGTTGCAACAGCGCCCGCTGCGAGCAAGGCCTTGATGTCAAGTCGACGAATAGTCATGTAGTTTCTCCTCGGTTTTGGCGGCTGCACAGCTCGCTTTCGTCCGTTCAAAGCATGTTTCGTGCCACAAAAATATTGTTCCATATAATCAAACAATTATTTGTGGCAAACGGCCTTTCTGTGGAAAAACGAGTCAAACGTGTAAAGAAAACCGACATGTATCCGAAAAGCTCGAATGGCTCTTCTGGGTCGCGACGCGACCGCCATCTCTTCGAATTCATCGCCGGAAAGCGGTCGATGAAATTTCGTTCCCTGGAAGTGGCCTGTCTGTCACCGAGTATTTGCGACCCTTCAGCGACATTCACTGCACTGGGGAGAGCGCAGCGAAGCGATCGATGAAGCTGGTGGTATGGCAGAAATCATAGCTCCGTTTTCATTCAGTCGCCGCTCTTCCAATCCCAGGGCGGTTTGACGTCGAATCGGTCCTGCACACACAGAACTTTCGCGGCGCGCTGCGATTCGGCGTAGACAGTTCGCTGCGGCTCGGATGCAGCACTGCCTTCAGTCGCCCGACTTCGGCCTTCTGTTCGCGGGGACGGGTGAGCGGCCCCCACCCTCGACCGGCGAGCGCGCGCGACGCCGCCGCTTCATGCGTGCCACCGGCCTTTGCCCCACCCAGCGGACCCCAGCATCGCTTTGTCTGCAGCGCGCTCGGACTACCGACCCTTCAAGCCCCGCCCAGCGCCTTGTAGAGCGCAAGCCGGTTGGCCTGCTCGGTCAGGCGCAGCCCAATCAGACCCTGCTGTGCGGCATACAGCGAGCGTTGCGCATCCAGTACGATCAGCGCGTTGACCGAGCCCGCCTGGTATTGACGCTCGGTGAGCAGGAGGCTGCGCTGGTAGGCATCCACCAGCTTTTCCTGGGCCTGCAAGCGGGCGTCCAGATGCTCGCGCACCGCCAGCGCATCGGCCACTTCCTTGAAAGCGGTCTGCACCGTGCGCTCGTAGGTGGTGAATTCGATCTGGCGGTTGACCTCGGCCACCTCCACGTTGGCGCTCGATGCGCCGCCATCCAGCAGCGGCAGGCGCAGCGACGGCGCCAACGACCAAGGGCCCGAGCCGGCGCTGAACAGCTCGGTCAGCGCCTGGCTGGCGCTGCCCGTCACAGCCGTGAGCGTGATGGTCGGCAGCAAGGCCGCACGCGCAGCACCCACCTCGGCCAGGGCGGCCTGCACCGACCGATAGTCCGCCTTCACATCTGGACGCTGCAGCAGCACCTCAGATGACAGGCCACCCGGCACCGCGGCCAGGGCCACCGAGTCGGCTGTGGCGTCAGCCTGGGGCAACAAATCGGTGGGCACGTCGGCGCCCACCAGCAAACGGAGCGCATTGAGCGATTGCGTCAGGCTGGTCTGGGCCGAGGCACGGTCGCCGAGCGCCGTTTCCAGCGCTGCCTGGGCGGCGGCCGTGTCCAGGCCCGAGAGCGCGCCCGCGCTGTAGCGGCGCTGGGTCACATCCAGGCTGCGTTCGCGGCTATCCACCGTTTGCTGCACCAGCTCGGCCAAGGTTTGGTTGGCCTGCACGGTCAGCCAGGCTTGCGCCACCTCGGCGATCAGTGCGGACTGCACGCCGTCACGGGCGGCCTCGGTGGCGAGGTAGCGGTTCAGGGCAGCGTCCTTGAGCTGGCCAAGGCGGCCCCACAGGTCCAGCTCCCATGACGTAATGGCCAGAGACGCCGTCAGCTGCCGCGAGATGTCGCCCGAATCGCCGGCTGCCGTGGAGCCGCGCGAGACCAATCCACCCAGGCCGGCGGTGACGGTGGGCCAGCGGGCTGCGTCGGTGATGCGGTACCGAGCGCGCGCGGCGTCGATGTTCAGCGCCGCCAGCCGCAGGTCGCGGTTGTGGGCCAGGGCCAGGGAGACAACAGCGCGCAGACGCGCGTCCTGAATCAGGTGCTGCCAGGAAGTCGCTGCGGTGTCGGGCAGGGCCTCATCGGTGGCGCTGCCGCTGGCACCATCCAGCCGTGCGGGCACCACGCTGCCGATCAGCGGTTCGCTGGAAGGCGCGGCGCCCGGTGGCGCGCTGGCGCAGGCGCTCAGAAACAGCAGCGCCGCGACAGCCGCCGCACTGCGGGGGTTTCGAAGGTGTTGGAACAGCATCGGGTATCTCCAAAAACGAAATCAGGCGGCGCTCGGCAACGCCGCAGGCACTGCGGCCACGGCATCGTCGCGGCGGGCAAAGAAGCGGCGGATCACCACGTAGAACAAGGGCACGAACACCAGTCCGAGCAGCGTGGCGGCGATCATGCCGCCGAGCACACCGGTGCCGATGGCTCGCCGGCTGGCCGATCCGGCGCCGCTGGCCAGCGCCAGCGGCAGCACACCGAAGCCGAAGGCGAGGGAGGTCATCAGGATCGGGCGCAGGCGCAGTTTCACGGCCTCCAGCGTGGCCTCCATCAGCTGCTTGCCTTGTTGCTCCAGCTGCTGAGCAAACTCGACGATCAGGATGGCGTTCTTGGCAGAGAGTCCCACCGTGGTCAGCAGCCCGATCTGGAAGTACACATCGTTGTCCAAGCCGGTGACCCAGGTGGCCAGCACGGCGCCGATCACTCCCAACGGCACGACCAACATCACCGAGAACGGAATCGACCAGCTCTCGTATAGCGCCGCAAGGCACAGGAACACGAACAGCAGCGAGATCGCGTAGAGCATCGGCGCCTGCTTGCCCGACAGACGCTCCTGGTAGGACTGGCCCGACCACTCAAAGCCGATACCCTGCGGCAAAGTGGCGATCAACTCTTCCATCGCCGCCATCGCATCGCCCGAGCTCACGCCCTCGGCAGCCGAACCGACGATCTCGTAGGCCGACAGGCCGCCATACCGCTCGAGCTTGGCAGCGCCGCTGCTCCAGCCGACGGTGGCGAAGGTGCTGAACGCCACCATGTCGCCAGCGCTGTTGCGCACCTTCCACTGCAGGATGTTGTTCGGCGTCATGCGATATGGCGCATCGCCTTGCACATAGACCTTCTTCACACGCGACTTGTTGATGAAGTCGTTGACGTAGGAGCCGCCCATTGCGACCGACAGCGTGCTGTTGACGTCGGACGTGCTCAAACCCAGCGCGGCGGCCTTGCGGTCGTCTATGTTCACCTCGATCTGCGCCGCATCGGGCAGGCCGCTGGCACGTACCGCGCTCAAGCGTGGGTCTTCATTCGCCTTTTCAATCAAGGTCTCGCGCGCCTGCGTCAGCACGGTCTGGCCAACGCCCCCCAGGTCCTGCAGCTTGAGGGTGAAGCCGGCGTTGCTGCCCAGGCCGCGCACCGCCGGCGGCAGCAAGACGAACACCTTGGCGTCGCGCGTCGCGGCCAGTTCGCGGTTGAACCGGGCCACCAGCGACTGCGCGTCCTGGCCTTCGCCGGTTCGCTCGGACCAGTCCTTCAGGCGGATGAACATGTTGCCGCTGGCCTGGTCGCCGCTGAGTCCGCGCAGCGACAACACGCCGGCGACCTCGGATTGCTTCTGGAAGTAAGCCTCGACCTGCTGCACCGAGGCATCCAGCCGCGCATCGGCCGCGCCCGACGGCAGGTTGATCATGACCATCAGCACGCCCTGGTCTTCGTCGGGCAAGAACGCCGTGGGCAGTCGTGTGAACGCAAAGACCAAGCCTGCCAGCAGCACCGCGTAGATCACCATCATGCGGCCGGCGCGGCCCAGCATGGTCTGCACACCTTGTCGGTAACGCGTGCTGTTGCGCTCGAAGCCGCGGTTGAAGCCGCCGAAGAAGCGCTGCATGAGGCGTCCGACCGGCCCCTTCGGCGCGGCGGCTTGCTGAGGGCGCAGCAAGGTGGCACACATCGCGGGGGTGAGCGTCAGCGCCACAAGCACGCTCAGTGCCATCGCCGCGACGATGGTGATGGAAAACTGACGATAGATCACACCGGTCGAACCGCCGAAGAAGGCCATCGGAACGAACACCGCCGACAGCACCAGCGAAATGCCGACCAGCGCGGGCGTCACCTCGCCCATGCTCTTGCGCGTCGCCTGGCGGGGGCCCAGGCCTTCCTCGTGCATCACGCGCTCGACGTTTTCCACCACCACGATGGCATCGTCGACCAGCAGGCCGATCGCCAGCACCATGCCGAACAGCACCAGGGTGTTGATCGAATAGCCGGCCGCGGCCAGTACGCCGAAGGTACCGAGCAGCACCACCGGCACGGCGACGGCCGGGATCAGCGTGGCGCGCCAGCTTTGCAGAAAGAGGCTGATGATCAACACCACCAGAACCATCGCCATGGCCAGGGTCAGCACCACCTCGTCCACCGAGACCTTCACGAAGGGTGTGGTGTCGTAGCCGATGTCGTAGCGGATCTGGTTCGGAAAAAACGGTGCCAGTTCTTCGAGCTTGGCCTTCACCGCGTCGGCCACGGCCAGCGCGTCGCCACCCGAGGCCAGGCGGATGCCCATGCCCGACGAAGGCTTGCGATTGAAGCGGGCCTGCATGGCGTAGCTCTCGTTGCCCAACTCGACACGGGCCACGTCGGCCAGGCGCACGATGGCGCCGTCGGTGGACGACTTCACCAGCACATCGTTGAATTGGTCGACCGTGCGCAGCTTGCTGCGCGCCGTGATCACCGCGTTGAGTTGCTGGCCCGATGTGGCGGGCAGCGCGCCAACCTGACCGGCCGAGACCTGGGTGTTCTGCGCCGAAATGGCGCTGATCACGTCCGAGGGCATCAGCTGGAAGCGGTCGAGCTTGGCCGGGTCGAGCCAGATGCGCATCGCGTAGCCCGAGCCCAGGGTCTGCACCTCGCCAACGCCGTCGATGCGGCTGATGGTGTCCTGCAGGCTGGTGGCCACATAGTCACCGATGTCCACCGAGCCCACGCTGGGGTCGTCGGAGGTCAAGGTCAGGATCATCAGGAAGTCAGTGCCCGACTTGGTCACCGTCACGCCCTGGTCCTGCACCGACTCGGGCAGTTGGGTCAGCGCCAACTGCACCTTGTTCTGCACCTGCATCTGCGCCACGTCGGCATCGGTGCCGGCGACGAAGCTCAGCGAGACGCGCGAGCGACCGGCCGAAGTGGATTCGGACGACATGCTCTGCAGGCCATCCAGGCCCTGCATGCGCTGCTCGATGACCTGGGTGACCGAATCCTCCACCGTCTGCGCCGACGCACCAGTGTAGGTGGTGGTGACGGCGATGCTGGTCGGCGCGATGTCGGGGTACTGCTCGAGCGGCAGCTGCGTTATGGCCAGCGTGCCGGTCAGCATGATGACGATGGAGATGACCCAGGCGAAGATGGGCCGGTCGATGAAGAATCGTGACATGACAGGGCTCCGGCGTCAGTTCTTGAGGGCCACGCGGGTGGCGGCGGATGGCGTGCTGGCTGGCGCCGGTGTCGCGGCCAGCGCCGCGCTGGCGGCTTGTTCGGCGCTGGCTGCGCCCACCTCCAAGGCGCTGACGATCTGGCCCGGCCGTACCTTGCCGTTGCCTTGCACGATCAAGCGGTCGCCCGCGGCCAGGCCGCTGGTCACTCGCCATTGCGTACCGTGCACTTCGGCCACTTCGACGGCGCGCTTTTCCACCGTGCCGTCAGCGCCCACCACCAGCGCGCTGGCGCCGCCGCTGGTGTCGCGCTGCACGCCGGTCTGTGGCGCCAGCACGGCTTCGGGCGCATGGGCCTGCGCCACCTGCACGTGCACATACATGCCGGGCATCAGCAGGCCTTCGGGGTTGGGCACCTTGACACGCAGCGTCACGGCGCCGGTGCTGGTGTCGACCGACACACCGCTCACCGCCAACTCACCGGCGTGTTCGTAGGTGCTGCCGTCTTCCAGCTGCAGGCGCACCGCCAGCGCGCCGCTGCGCAGGCTGCCGTTTGCAATCTGCTGACGCATCTTCAGCAACTCGCCGCTGCTCTGGCTGACGTTCACCCACATCGGGTCGGTCTGTTGCACGGTGGTGAGCGCCGTCGTCTGGTTGGCCGTGACAAGCGCACCCGCCGTCACGGTGGAGATGCCCACGCGGCCGCCGATGGGCGCCGTGATGCGGGTACGCTGCAGGTCCAGCCGGGCACCGGCTGCACTGGCCTGAGCCGACTTCAGCTCGGCTTGCGCTTCCAATAGCGCGGCCTGGGCGGTTTCGTTGTCCTGGCGCGAGCCGGCGTCGGCCGCCAGCAGGCTGGCCTGGCGCGCGGCCGTCAGCCGGGCCGACTGCAGCGTCGCCCGGGCCTTCGCCACCGCCGCGTTGGCGCCGTCCAGCGTGACCTGGTAGCTGGCCGGGTCGATCTGGTAGAGTGTCTGGCCCGCTTTGACTGCGCTGCCCTCGGCAAACAGGCGCGACTGCACAATGCCGCTGATCTGCGGCCGAATCTCGGCCGTTTCGGCGGCCACGGTGCGCCCGGGCAGTTCGCGGGTCACGTCCAGCGCTTGGGACTTGAGGGTGACGACGCCCACCTCTGCGGCCTTGGGGGCGGGCTGGGTGGCGGCGCTCTGGCCGCAGGCGGCCAAAATCAGGGTGGCGGCGGTCAGCGCCACCGCGCGGATGGCCACGCGGTAGGCCGACGGTTGCGGTTGATGGGGCAGGTGCAGCATGGACGACTCCGGTTCTTGGGACTGGATCCGATGCTGCGCCGCAAATGTGCAGGAAAGATCAAAAGTGCGCAATATCTCTACCCGGTTCTTCCTGGCCATCCTCGCCACCCTCGCCGTCGTTGTCGCGGTCATGGGGCTGGCCACGCGCTGGAGCTTCGAAAGGGGCTTCATCGGCTACCTCAACGAACAGGCCCAGACCCGCACCGTCGAAGTGCTACCCCGCGTGCAGCAGGCCTACGCCCTGCACGGCAACTGGGACTTCCTGCGCGACAACCGAGAGGCCTGGTTCGCGTTGATGCGCCCGTCCGACCTGGTCGAATGGCGCGGCAATGACATCGCCATCCGGCCGCCGCCGCCCGACTCCGACCTCAGCGGTGCCGTGGTGCGCCTGGGCCTGCTGGATGCGCAGAAACAGTTCGTCGCCGGCTATCGCCAGATCAACGAAGCCTTTCCCAAGCAAGCCGTGGTGGTGAACGGCAACACCGTCGGCTGGCTGGTGCTGGCGCCGTTCGAGGAAGGCACTGCAGACGCCGACCGCCGCTTCCAGCGCAGCCAGACGCGCAGCCTTGCCGGCGTCGCCTTGCTGGCGTTGTCGATGGCGGCCGTCCTGGCCTGGGGGCTGTCGCGCCGCCTGACGCGGCCGGTGACGCAACTGACCCGCGCCACCCACCGGCTGGCCGCAGGGCACCATGACGTGCGCGTGAAGCTGGACCGACGCGACGAGATCGGCGTGCTGGCCGACGACTTCAACCGCCTGGCCGAAACCCTGGAACGTAACCAGACCCTGCGCAAGGAGTTTCTGGCCGACGTTTCGCACGAACTGCGCACTCCGCTGGCCGTGCTTCGTGGCGAGATGGAAGCACTGCAAGACGGCCTGATGCCGCTCACGTGCGACGGCATCGCCGCGCTGCAGGTCGAGGTCATGCAGCTGGAGAAACTGGTCAACGACCTGAATGACCTCGCGCTGAGCGACGTGGGCGCGCTAAGCTATCGCATGGAACGGCTGGACTTGGCCGAACTGGCGCGCCAGGTCGCCACCCCGCACCAGGCCGCTCTGCAGCGCCTGGGCCTGACGCTGCGGCTGGATCTGCCCGAGATGCCCGTCCCCGTGCATGGCGACGCGGCCCGCCTGCGCCAGCTGATCGACAACCTGCTCACCAACAGCGCGCGCTACACCGACGCGCCGGGCCGGGTCGAGCTGAGCGTCGCGGCGTCGGCAAGCCGGGCGCACCTGGCCGTGAGCGACAGCGCACCCAGCGTGCCCGCGGCCGAACTCGGCCGCCTGTTCGACCGCCTCTACCGCGTGGACACCTCGCGCAACCGTGAGACGGGTGGCGTCGGCTTGGGCCTGGCCATCGCGCGCAACATCGTTCACGCCCACCAAGGCGAAATCGCCGCCAGACCATCACCGCTGGGCGGCGTCTGCGTGGCCCTTACCCTGCCGGCGGCCACATGAACGCCACCAGCCTACCCTGCATCTTGGTGGTGGAAGACGAACCCAGGCTCGCCAAATTGCTGGCCGTCTACCTGCGAGACAGTGGCATGACCCCGGTCATCGTGCACGACGGCCTGGCTGCGCTGGAAGCTTTTGCACAGCACCGGCCCGCGCTGGTGCTGCTCGACCTGAACCTGCCCGGGCGCGACGGCGTCAGCGTCTGCCGCGATCTGCGCGCCGCCAGCACCGTACCCATTGTCATGATGACAGCCCGCATCGACGAGATCGATCGCCTGATCGGCCTCGAAGCCGGGGCCGACGACTACATCTGCAAACCCTATAGCCCGCGCGAAGTGATGGCCCGCGTCAAGGCTCAATTGCGCCGCGTACAATGGGCGCAGGATGGCGTGCCCAGGAACATGCCCGCGACCAGCGGGCCTGACGGCACAGGCGCCCGGGTGCTGGACATCAACATCACGAACTGGCGCGTGCACCTGGACGGCGAGCCGGTGGACCTGACCCCTGCCGAAGTGCGGCTGCTGCACACCCTGCATGCAGCGCCCGGACGTGTATTTTCTCGCCAGCAGCTGCTGGACCACCTGCACGACGACGGCCGCGCTGTCACCGACCGCGTCATCGACAGCCACGTACGCAACCTGCGCCGCAAGCTCGCCACCGTGACCCAGGGCATCGACCCGATCCGCTCGGTATACGGCGTCGGCTACTCGTTCGAATGGCCAGCGGCCGACTGATCGGGCCACCGCACGGTAGCCGCCACAATAAGACCCCGCGCACCATCTGCCGCGGGCGGTTTTTCTGTTGGCGCCGTCGGGCGCGGCCCGCTGCGAGCCGCGTGGTAACAGCCGTCACGGCTCGAGTAGCACTTGACCGCCGCGTCCGCATGAAGCGGCACGGCGACGCGATGCCGCGGCGCTTTGTCCTGAAGGGGTGCGCTGCCACAGCGCGGCTGTGGTCTACAGGGGTTGCCCGGTCATTTAAGGGCCATTCCGGGGGGCTGCCGGTTCATGGCCGGTGCGAGGCAGTGCAGTCGTCAATTTGCTCGCCGAAAACCGGCCACTCAAGTGGATGGGGCGGGTCCCGCCTCTTGAAATCGAAATGTAACCACGACCGGCGGCTTATGGCCGGCTGCTGTCGTTCGGCATGACTTTAGCATCATGCTCCGTCTCTGCGAATCCCCCAATGGCAGGTTCCGACCCAAAGGGGCCATCCGGACTTCTCTGAAGCTGTCACTCAGGCAGACTGGGCTTCCGCGGGTTTCGTTGCTACAAAGCTGCCGTTCGTGATCTCACACACCCGGCCAGAACCGGCCGTAGCAGGCCCCAGAAACCGAGCTTCGCGAACGGCTGCTCGCCCATCAGATACCGGCCGCTCTGCACTGTTGGGCGTCGGGCTATTGATCGGCCTTCGCGGTCACGGGCGGATACACAAGATCCCGTATTTGCTCTGATCACAGGTCCAGATCGCTGAGGCCCGGATGCTCGTCAGGGCGTCGTCCCAGAGGCCAGAAAAACTTGCGGTCGGTGGCCTTGATCGGGAGGTCGTTGATGCTGGCATAGCGGCGCTTCATGAACCCCTGTTCATTGAACTCCCAGTTCTCGTTGCCGTAGGAGCGAAACCACTGCCCGGAGTCGTCGTGCCATTCATAGGCAAAACGCACAGCAATGCGGTTGCCAGCGCAGGCCCACAACTCCTTGATCAACCGGTAGTCCAGTTCCTTCGCCCACTTGCGGGTGAGGAACTGGTGCACTTCGTCGCGCCCGACGGGAAACTCGGCGCGATTTCGCCAGCGAGTATTCGGCGTATAGACCAGCACCACGCGATCGGGATCGCGCGAATTCCAGGCGTCTTCGGCCATACGAACCTTCTGTCTTGCAGAATCTTCGGTAAAGGGTGGGACCGGGGGTCTGGTTTCCATGGATCACCTCATTGTGAGCGGGTCGGAAAAAACAATTCGCGCCTGGGCGTGCCAGCCGTTGTCCAGCACGCCCACGTTCATTCAAAACTCTCGTACTGCACACGCCCGGCGCTGATTGCCAGTTCGTGTGCTGCTGATTCGGCGGCTTCGATCAAGCGGCGGGGGCCGCAGACGTAAAACAGCGCGTCAGCCGGGGCGGCACGCATCACCGCATGCAAGTCGATGCGGGCTCCCCCTGGGACGCGCGTGAAATACAGATGCAGCTGCCCGGGAAACTCGACTTCGAGCCGATCCCGATAGGCCATCTCGGCGCCGCTCCTGCCGCTGTAGTGCAGCTCGAAGGTGTTGCCACGCGCCTTGAGCACCTGGCCCATCGCCTTGATCGGCGTGATGCCGATCCCGCCGGCGATCAGAATGGCCGGGCGATCGTCATCATGGAGCGGGAACTGATTGGCCGGATGATCGACAGCGAGTCGGGTGCCAATCTGCCACGACAAATGGATGGCCGCCGAGCCGCCGCGTCCTGACTGCTCGTGCAGCACGGCAATCTCGTACCTGTCGCGCCGGTGCGGATGGGTTGCCAGCGAATACTGCCGGGTGACCACAGCGCCGTCCGGAAGCCGCACAGGCACGGCGAGATGCGCGCCTGCCGTGACCGGAGGCAACTCGGTCCAGTCGGGGGCACGCAGTTCATAGGCCCGGACGCGTGGCGTCATCTGGCGTATGCCCGCAACGACAAGCTTCAGCGCGCCGCGACCGATCTCTTCGGCGCTTGCGGCGGCGGTATTGCGTTGTTCCGCCTCCCGCTGCCAACCGGTGACGAGCCCCCTGACTTCGCGCTCGGTAAAGCGCGGTGTAATGTATTTCGGGCAGTTCCAGTCGAACGCCTCCACCGTGATGATCACCCCACGCTCGACCCGTGCCCGATAGTCGGGCGACTCAAGGCGGGCAACGAGTGCCGGCTCCGTGTCCTCGTCGATCAGGCGTGCGCGTCCCCAAATCTTGAGCCGGCGCTGCGCGGGATAGTCCATCAGGAACAGGCTGACCCGGTCATCCCCGTCGATGTTGCCGACCGAGATGTATTGGCGGTTGCCAGAGAAGTCGGCATAGCCGATCGTCCGTGGTCCCAGTACCTTCAGAAAACCCATCGGTCCGCCGCGGTGCTGGACGTAGGGCCAGCCGTTCTCGCCCACGGTGCCCTGGTAGAAGCTGTCACGTGCACCGATGAACTCGATCTCGACGGGGCTGAGCTCAACCGTTTCGGCATCGCCCAGCTCGGTTGAACGGTAGGCGTCGCGGCTGCCCATCCGCGCCTGGGCGGCTTGAACTCTCGGGGTGAAGGCGATCTTTGCGAATGCACGTGCCATGGGGAACCTCCATGCGGCCCCGGGGGCGTGGCCCCCGGTTTTGGTTGACATGATCAGGCGGCAAGCTTCAGTTCGACTTTCGGGAAGTCAATGTCGACGCGTCCGGCCTTGCCCAGCAGGTTGGTCAGGATGTTCATGCCGACGTGAGTGATGACCTCGACGATGTCAGATTCGCTGTAGCCGGCGGTGCGCATTTCCAACAGTTCGGCGGTGGTGACTTCGCCCATGTGGGCGACCAGCGAGCGGGCAAACCTGACGGCGACTGCCGCTTTTTCATCGCGACTAGTACCGGAACGATTGGCCTCGATCTCGTTGCCATCCAGGCCAGCCTTTCGGCCGATCGCCGTGTGCGCCGACAGGCAATACTCGCAGCTGTTTTGCTGGGCTAGGGCAAGGGCGATGCGCTCGCGCGTCTGCGGGTCGAGCGAACCGTCGTCGGCGATGCCGTGCAGTCCCAGAAAGGCCTTGAGGGCGGCCGGCGAGTTGGCAAAGGCCTTGAGGAAGTTGGGCACCATGCCGAGCTTGGCATGGATTGCGTCGAAGAGAGCTTTCTGTTCCGGATTGGCCGATTCGGCGGTAACGAGATTGATGCGTGCCATGATGATTCTCCTGTTTGGTCCTGGGTTTGGGTGTGTCGTCGTGCTGCCGACGGTTGTCACTTTGCCAAAGTCCCATGGATATAAGAATAGCCATATAATCTAATTTACTATTCCATTTGACGGAATAAAACATGGATCGATTTCATCTCATGACCGTGTTTGTCGCCGTGGCCGAAGAGGAAAGCTTCGCCGCCGCAGCGCGGCGACTGCGCCTGTCGCCACCGGCCGTGACCCGTGCAGTTGCTTTCCTTGAAGAACGGCTGGGCGTGCGGCTCCTGACACGCACCACCCGCTTGGTACGGACCACCGACGCCGGCGTCCGCTATCTTGGGGACGCGCGGCGCATCCTGCTCGAGGCGGACGAGGCCGATGATGCGGCGGCCGGCATCAATGCCACGCCGCGCGGACACCTTGCGATCACGGCGCCGGTGCTGTTTGGCAAAATTTACGTGATTCCCGTCATCACGGCCTACCAAACGACGTTCAAGGAAACCACCGTGTCGGCGCTCTTCGTCGATCGCGTGGTCAATCTGATGGATGAAGGTCTCGATGTCGGCATCCGCATCGGGGTACTGCCCGATTCCTCCCTAAGGGCCATTCGGGTCGGGCAGGTGCGTCGTGTTGTCTGTGCATCGCCGGCCTACTTGAAAAAGTACGGCAATCCCCAAACCCCGGCGGATCTTGCGCACCATCAGATCATTGCAGCCACTTCAGTATCCACCGGTTCCGAATGGACGTTCACAAGAGGGACGGAAAAGGTCGGCATCAAGCTCCTGCCGCGGATTCTGGTGAATACGAATGACGGAGCCTTCGAAGCCGCCAGGAGCGGGTTTGGCCTGACGCGGCTGCTTTCCTACCAGGTGGCAAGCGAAGTGGCGACTGGCACGCTCGAGGTAGTGCTGGCGGAGTTTGACGAGGCGTCGATGCCGATTCAAGTGATACATCGGGAGGGGCGCCACGGATCGGCCAAGGTTAGAAGTTTCGTCGATCTGGCTGTGGAAAGGCTGCGGGCAGATACCGCATTGCAGTGAGTTTGTGCCCCTCCCGCAGGCACTCGTTCTTTCTCTTGAGAAAGCCGCGATTACCGTTCCAGCCAGCGACGGGCAATTTTCCCGCCAGGACCACTCCTTTTGATCGGCAGCTGTAACATCATCTCGCTGCCAGATCGCTTGAGGAGGCATCAGTTTGCTCTGGGTCGGAAGTACGCATTGACGATTTCGGCAAGCAGCCGCCAGACCGCAATGCAGGAGAAATTGGCCGGAGTCGGCCAACTGTTGCCGGTCGCCATTTCCACACAGCCGTCATTCGAACGGCTGTTCCGCTCCGTAACCTGCCAGATGCTCTACGCGAGCAGTTCGGTCATAACCGCCGGTGGCGTTCTGGGAAAGCTAGGTCTGCTAGCAGCCTGTCGGACTTAGGAATCTCAAATATGCCATACGCAACCTATTGATTGAATGGCATTGTTGTTGGCAAGCTCGGGTATTACAGCGGTTGTGAGCCCGACTTTTTGGCGAAAATCACCCCGAAAGATGCATAACGCATTATCTAGAGACTCTTGCGGACCATGAGATTGCTCTAAGTCTATGTATTTCCATCGGAAGTATCTTTTCGGAAAGTCCGACAGTCTGCTAGACGTTAAACAGCAGTCGTTGATTAGAAATTCAAGCTGAATGTCGCATCTAAGATGGCAAACTAACACTCACGACCCTTTACCGACGTTCGGCATTTTCAGAAGCAGGCGTTTAACACGATCCAACAGCGAGCCACATCATGTGTGGCACCGCTGCATGGGCTTGTTAGCGTGCCTGACTCATTTCACCAGTTCTATCTCGCTTGGCCGCCAAGTCTTGTTGATCCAAGGTTCCAGCGGACCGTACATGCGCAGGATGGTGAACCAGCTCTTGCCCGGTACCGTTTGCAGCCAATTACCTTCCATGCCTTGGGGTGCCTTCGGCGCGAAATAGACGTCGTACGAGCCGTCGGCGTTTTTCTTCATGCCTTCTGTCTGGCTGCCAACCGTCGGGAACTTCTGACTGGTCTGCAGTTGTGAGCGCGTCTGTGTGTCATATATCGTGACAGCCCAGAAGTCGTTCACCGGCACATTCGGCGGCAGGTGCAGTTTGTAGGTTTTTGATCCGTCGAAAGCCAGTTGGCTGGCATCAAGAACCGCCAAAGCGTAATCCGAGCCTTCGCCGGCGCGAGTGGCGGCCATGGCGGGTGTGACGCCCCCGGCGTTGAAGTAATAGAGCACGCGCGCGTCCAGGCCCATCACCCCATTGGCTTCAAAACTGGTGTTCTTGTTGGCGAAGGCCGTGGACCAGACGCTCTTGGGGTCGTCCGGATAGATCTTGACGCCCGCAAACCTGGGGTAGTACGTGATGGACCGCGACGTGGCGTTGCCAAGCAGCGCCGCCTCGGTCAACAATTTTTTCATTCGTGCATCGGGGGCGAAAGGCTGACCCTTGACGATGCCGATGGCGGCGATTGCGCCGCGTACCTCAGGGCTGATGGCGTCGATCGGCTCTTCCTGAACGATCTGATTGAGGTTTTCAAAGTAACTGAAGTCGCTGGGGAAGACGGTGTTGAAGGCCTTGCCGGACATATCGACGAATTCGGTTGGGGTCGGCTTTGCCGCGTCTTTCAGCGGATAGACTTTGAGCTTCGAGGTGATGTTCTCGACCGCAGGTTTCAGGCCGTTCTTGATCGAACCACGCAGGAACAGGAAGTTTCGGTTCGTCGGCGGCTTGAGCAGGAAATAGCCCTGAGGAACCTTGCCGGTGTAGCCTGGCGGCAGCACGAGGTACTTGCCACCCTTGCCTTTGTCCGGCCCGGTGACGCCCATGTTGCCAACAAATCGCTGCCAGGCGTCGTCGAGAAAGCCGAGCATGCCGGGCGGGATCTCGATGACGGTCGGGCCATCCAGGGCGAGATCGGTATAGGTGTAGGCATACAAGGTCGAGGTGTTGGCGGTGACAACCAGGGTCTGCGAGTCCAACAACTGCGAGAACAAGGCGATCCTGTTCGCCCCCTTGGACCCGGCATCGGCCAGGCCGGTTCGAACGCTGTACATCGATACGGCGCCGACATTGTCGAGAAACACCCCTGTGGCGCGCATGCGGTCGAGGTTGTCGTAGACCTTCTCGGCCGTTGCCTTCGACGGCACTCCATCGAAGAAATCAAGCGACCCGACCGGCGTCTCGACTCTGTTGGGTATTGAGATGGATTTCAGTGATTTCTGTGACACCTCAGCTCTCGCTGCCTCAAGAAAAGGCAGGTTCAAGACTGAAGCGACTAATAGTGCTGTCAATGGTTTAAATTGTTTTTCCATGAGGGTCCAATGTGAAAATTAAGTGTGAGGTCATTCGCAAAATATGTCCAATGACTTTATCAAAACGGAAAAATTAGGAGGCCGGCTTCCGGCGAGATCCGACAGCAACGATTGCAGAAAAGTGCAAGGGTAATGAGACCCACCAAATTGGCAGACATCTCCGAGCGCCTCGTTGATCAAACAGGACAGCCTATTGACCGAATAGACTTTGAACGACTGCAAGGGACTATGATCGCCCTGGCAAAAAACTCTCGCGCGCCATAACGTAGCCTGCCAGATGCTCTACGCGAGCAATTCGGCCTCAACGGTCTTTTGCACGGCACATCAAATACGTCCGCTATGAACTTTTTACTGGTCGACTGCGGATCAGACCTTCAATGTCCCACACCACCTGCCGGCGGAGGCGGGCGAAGCCCGCTGTAGCCAGTCAGGTGAATGCGGATGTTGGCTGGCTGAACCGTGTCTCACCGGACCAATTCGATCTCGCTCGGCCGCCAGGACTTGTCGAAGAACGACGGAAGCGGGCTGTAGAGCCGAAGGATCGTAAACCAGCCCTTCTTAGGATCGGTCTGGATCCAGTTGCCGCGATCCACGCCGCCTGGCTGTTCAGGACTGAACCAGATCGTGGTGGTACCGCCTTCAGCCGCCTTCGCCGCCGGTGAAGGGTAGCTCTGCGACCCGGCGCGCGGATATTTCTGGGGCGTCTGCAACATCGACCGTGTCTGGTTATCGTAGAGCGTGAACGACCAGAACGCCTTGGCCGGGATACCCTTTGGCAGCGTCACTTTGTAAGCTTTCGACCCATCGAACACATCGCCGTTGGCATCCAGGAAACCCATCAGATACTGCGATCCCACGCCGGGGATGTTCATGATCATGCCGGGGCTGTCGAGGGTGTAGCCGTAGTAGAAGGCCGTGCGCGAATCCAGGGTGCGGGCACCGGTCGGCGGCAGCGGTTTGAATGCCCCGTCCTTGAACGCGGGTGGTGGGGTCTCGAAGAAGGCGCCGCCTTCCCAGAGCATGTTTCCCCACATCGAGTTCGGGTAGTAGGCCCAGTCTGGGTGAGCCTCGAAGGGGCGCCAGTTCAGCACCCGTCCGGCTGCCTGGCCTACAACGGCGGCATCGGTGAGGATCTTCTTCATTCGTTCGTCAGGCGCGAACTTTTTACCCTTGACGATGCCGATGGCGGCGAGTTGCCCGGAGAGCTCCACATCATAGCTGGCGGCGGGCTCGGCCTGGACGTTTTCGTTGATCCATTCGTAAAAGCCAAAATCGCTGGGCGGGATGGTATTGAACGACAGATTGCTCGCATCGATGAACTTGGTGTCGGGGATCTTCGGGTCTCCCCCGAGGCGGACCGCGCCGGTCAGCGCCTCGGCGATGCTGGTGCCGTAACCGCCCGCGGCATAGGGGTAGATCTTCATGTTCGCCTTGACGTTCTCGACCGCCGGCTTGGGATCGTTATTAACCAGATAGGCGCGCGACGCGTAGAGAACCCGGTTCGTCTTGGAGTGGGCGACGAAGTATCCACCCTTGGGCAGCGGCCCATCGTAATCCGGACCGACGATTAGATACTTGCCACCCCGGCCGCGATCTGGTCCGGGGCCACCGACGTCGATGATCCACGAGAACCACATGTCGTTGATGGTCCCGACGCCATCCGAAGGCTGTTCGATCACCATCGGCCCCTTCGAAAGGTCGATGACGGAGAGGTAGTAGACGGTGTCGGCGTTTCCGGTCAGGAATAGGGACGCAGAGTCGAGCAGTTCAGGCGTAATGACAACGTCGTTGTAGTTGGCGCCGATGCTCTGGAAGCCCTTGTGGAAGCCCAGGGCGGAGGCGCCGCGAAAGCTGTTGTTGTATACGTTCAGCGCGCGGGTGAAGGCGAGCGTATCGAATACCTTTTGAGCAGTGTCGGCGCTGGGCGCGCCGTCCTTGAAGTTCAGCGTTCCGATCGATGTCTCGACGCTGTCGGGCGCGCCAAGTGAGTCAACCGCCTTTTTCGATACTTCGGCCTGTACTGTCGCGGCCAAGCCAGGCAAGGCAAGCACGACAAGGGCCGTCCATACTGTCAGTCGTCTGGGGATCTGCATAATTAGTGCTTTCCTTTCTTTTGTTAAGGGGATGAAGTGTGACAAGCTTACTGGATTATCAGATTGTTTTATTTATATCTGATAATTGTTCGCAAACGCGTTGGTTGCAATAAACATAAGGCTGGCGATTAGAGAAAGGCCAATGATGGGGATTGCTTGGATGTTGAACTTAAGAATGGGCAAGGGATTTGCTCATCTATTGGCGGCCACTAAATGTTTCTCAGTCCACTAGCACCAGTGATACCCAAGTTTATGCGTCCGCTTTGGAAGAAGCACCAGACGCTCACAGTGTGCACTCTAACAGACCGCTGAGGCCGAGTTGCTGTCCGTGAGTGGCCGCGTCGGGCGGCTGCTCCACTCGGATACCTGTCGTTGAACCCCTGACGGTTCGACCAGCCGCTGAGGGTCGTGATGCGACCGACCTCTCGTCGACTTCGTCGCCGGAAAGCGGTCAGTGATGTTTCGCTTCCCGAAAGCGGCCATTCATCACCGAGTGCTGACGACCCTTTGCGGACATACGCCGACTGAGATAGCGGACGTTCAGGAACGTCGCAAATCACCGGCAGGCAAAACGGAGCGAAGCGACGCTTTTGGCTGTCCGAGTGCATTTGCCTTGTTAGCCGCGCGGCATTGAAATATGTTGGTGAGTGACAACCCATTTACCACCATTTTTTTCAAGACAAAATGTTGCTCTGACCCAATCTTCAAAATTTATTCCATCAGGTAACGTGCCGCCACAATGAATTAATCCATAAGCGAATGCGACATCACTGCCAGCAACCACCTTTAAATCATGAAGGTTGAACAGGCTTTCTCCTGTTGTTTCTGGTTGCCACTCATCCCAGCTTTTGCGATATTCTTCTGCGCTCTCATATTTCATAGGGGGCAGCACATCATAAACAACAACAGATTCAGAATGATTTTCTAGGATGTTGTCTTGCTTTCCAGTTCTGGTATTTAAAGCCCATCGTTCTAGTAATTGCTGAATCTCAACCTGGTCTTTCATGATATGAACTCCAGCGTGGTTGCGCCTACCGTAGCGCTAAGCCGACCGATAGAGCGGAATGTTAGGCTGGAAATACGTTAGATGATTTGCCATCGTTACCTGTCTGAGTTAGGGCAGCCCGTATCTCCAGAAGCCACCATTGCATCCCAACGTTTCTGCATTTCTTCCTGCGAGACGTTTTCAATCCGATGCTGAAGCATCCATTTGTGCCCAAAAGGATCGCTGATTCCGGCACTGCGGAAGCCATAGAACATATCAGTTGGTGGCATTTCGACAGTTGCGCCGGCCGCGCTTGCACGTTCTGCGGCTGCGTCAGCATTCTCCACCATCAAGCTGAAACTCACGGCAGTGCCGCCAAGGCCTAACGGGGATTTATTACCCCACGCTGGATTCTCGTCGGCAAGCATAATGTGACTGCCGTTAACCACGAGTTCTGCATGACCGATAGCTCCGGTTCTTGCGTCGGTGAGGCGGAAGATTTCGGTTGCACCGAACGCGGCTGTATAAAATTCGATAGCCTTGCTTGCGTCCTTCACGGTGAGGTAAGGACTCATGGGCGGATAGTTAAAGAAATTTTGATTCATGGCATATCTCCTAACAGAAGTGATAGTGACGGAATTACCTAACGTAAAGTTGAGGGGCGTGCCGCTTTAGGCGCGCCCCTCTCGAACGCCATGTTAGTTGCCATTGCTGATACTACTGCTTCACTGACGCGCTTCAACATGCTTGGCAAAACTATTCAGGATGGCTTGCCATCCCTGACGCTGTTGTTCCACAGGGTTTTCGGACTCAGCATCGAACGTGACGCGCACCGTGACACCGTTTTCACCGGTCAGGAATTCAACTGCACAAGTACGGTCTCCGAACGAATACTCAATTAACTCGTTGGGTACGAGCTTGGTGTACGTTCCGGCAAAGTCAAATCCGAAGCTACCGTCTTTGGCTTCCATGCGCGATGTAAACGCTCCATCTACGCGCAAATCCACAGTGGATTTGGTTGTGTGCCAATCGTCAGAAGCGGTATTCCACTGCTTGATGTCGTCGGGTGTTGTGTAGGCGCTCCAGACTTTGGCAACGGGAGCTTTGACGATGGTTTCAACAGTGATTTTCATGGCGTGGCTCCGTGTTGTTGGCAACTAACTTATTGCAGCAGGCTTTCCGCCCTATACGCTGATGCAATACAGCTCTAACAGATCGTGAAAAGCAGCACTTCGCAGGATAGGTCGATAGCATACACCTAGGCCGCTCCAATGGCCGCTTTCGGCAGCCTTCTCCACCGTCTCTTGTTGGCCGACTGCCGACGGTCAACGCGGGCCTGCCTTTGCGCTGTAGCGATCAAAGTCCCGCATGAGTGGCCCAGAAGGCCGCTGGAGCGACGATCGGGTAGCGTTCAGGCATCGCCAGCAAGTCCTTGTCACCGGTGATGAGGTAGTTAGCGCCCGATGCCTCGAGTGCGGCGAGCAAAGTGCCCAGGACGGCCTGATCATCGAAGTCGCGCAAGTCTGGTTCCAGGTCTGGCAGCGGTTCGATGACTTCGGCTTGAATGGAAAGAGCGTCGACCAGGTCGTCGATCTCAGCCGATGTCAAGCCATGGCGGTGTGCCAGGCGGGGCAGCACGCGTCGCAACTCGTCGAGGATATAGGCGGACAGCAGCACATCGACCGAACCGTGGCGCCACGCCGCCAGGATCTTGCCGGGCACACTGGCCGGGTACGCAATGCCCGAAAGCAGAACATTGGTATCGAGCACTACGCGCAGCGTCGCCACGGCGGTTCAAGGCTTGTTTGTGGATGCGCGTACCGACGTCCGTTCAAGCGCGACGGCGGCCTCGATTTCGGCCAAGCCGCTCGCCTCGGGCACATCCGAAAAACCCGTTTCGATGCGCTGACATAGAGCGTCGAAGCGGCCTTGCATGCGACGAATGCGCTCGAACAAGCGCGCATCGACCAGCGCGGCGACTGGTTTGCCATCTTTGTTGATGACGATGCTGTCGTGCCGGTACTGCACGCAATTGATCATTTCGCCCAAGTTCTGCCTGAAGTTGACTGCGCTGGTTTCGGTAATCACGGTAACCTCTTTAGCATAACCATGGCGATCATTATGGTTTGATGTTTGTTCACGGTCAAGGCGTTCCCACGTGTCGGTCATCTGACGCACCCACTTTTTGGGGTCACGCCCACTTTTTGAGGGTCAGGTTTTTCCCAGTGCCTTGGGGAAAAGTCACGATCTGACCCCGCCCCGTGCTGCCGCTGCTGCTGGCACTGGCCGCGTTCGCGCTGACGCAGTTGCCACCGCTGTTCGAACTGCCGCTCGCCGGCTATGCGTCGGTCGCCCTGGTGCTGGTCGTCGGCATTGCCAGCGCGCAGCTGCTCACGCAGCTGCTTTTCGGCTGGCTGAGCGCCAAGCCCGGCGCCGTGGTCATCAGCCGCCAGGATTATCAGCAACTCGGTGGCGATTTCCAGCCCACCGATCTGGCACTGTGGCCGCTACCCGGGCATGAGGCGCAGGCCAGCGCCTGGCTGGCGCCGTGGGCTGACAGGTACGGCCTGGAAATCGCCGACAGCGCCACCATTCGCCGCTTGAGCCTGTCGATTTTCGACAAGAGCTTCGCCGTGACCTACGCGCTCGAAGCCGCAGCGACGCTGATCGGCCTGTTCGGGCTGGCGGTAACGCTGGCCGCCAGCGTCTGGCTGCGCGCCCGTGAACTGGCGACGCTCGGCGCGCTCGGTTTCGACCGCCGCATGCTGAGCCACGCGGTGATGGTCGAAGGCGCGCTGATCGCCGCCGTCGGCCTGCTCATCGGCATGGCCTGCGGCGTCGCCATCGGTTCCATCCTGACGCACGTCGTCAATCCGCAGGCTTTTCACTGGCGAATGGCGCTGGCGATTCCCTGGACGGCGGTCTGTGCTGGCGCCGCCATCACTCTGGCGGCAGCGGTACTCGCCAGTCGCTACGCGGCGCGCCAGGCGACCCGACTGCCGGTCGCGCAGGTTCTGGCCAACGCCCAGTAGGCGAAAGGAAACCGACTCGTGCGCCGCCGCAGCTTCCTGTGCACTCCCCTGCTCCTGCCGACGCTGGCCCTGGCCGCGCCGGTGCGCCAGCTACCCGGTGCAGATCGAAATCCGTCTCGGCGAGCTCAGCGTGCGCACGCGACCGATTCTCGACGATCAGGAGCTTTCGACCAGCCGGCCGCTGCCCGTCGTCTATTGGGAAGGTCTGGTGCGTCTGGAAGGCAGCCTCAGCGGCCGCGGCGACCTGGAAATGACCGGCTACACCGGTCGCCTGCAGATGTAGGAGCGGGCGGGCGCCGATCGGGCCAGGCGTTTACACCAAGTCGTAGTTGAGATCTATTTGGGCTTGTGCAATATAGCAGCGTTTGCTGATCGCTGACTGTCAGCGCATGATCGTCGCTTGTCGACCCCTTGCAGCCGTCTGTCGCTTCAATTATCCAACTGCAGCTAACCGAATGGAGCAGTGGCACGTCCTACCTCTCAAGGGCAGCACGTCGGTAATTCAGACCTTTCGTATCCAGCAAATTGCTATCACTCCACGTTCAGGTTCACCGGCGGCAATGGAGCGCAGCGGAATTGTTGTCTGTTACGGCGCAATACTCTGCGGTCAAAGTGAACCGCTCCGAAAGTCACGGCAAGACTGGCAAGCCAAGCTCTTTGAGAAAGGCATTGTGTTTTTCCCTTGCCTTCTCGATGTCTCCGCCAAAGTGAGCAACTTGGCATTGACCGCCGGCAAATCGACTTCCGCGTCCGCCTGCGCCGTGCTGATATAGCGCGAGATGTTCAGGTTGTAGCCGTTGGCTTCGATCTCGTCCATCGGCACGCGGCGGGCGTAGCGTTCTTCTTCGCGGCGGAACTGGTAGGTGGCGATGATCTTGTCGATGTGCTCGGGCAGCAGGCGGTTTTGCCGCTTGTCTTTCTCGAAGTGCTCGGCGGCATTGATGAACAGCACGTCATCAGGCTTCTTGCATCTTTTCAGCACGAGAATGCACACCGGAATACCGGTGGAGAAGAACAGATTGGCGGGCAGGCCGATCACCGTGTCGATATGGCCGTCTTTCAGCAGCTTTCTGCGGATGCGCTCTTCCGCGCCGCCACGGAACAGGACACCGTGGGGCAGGATGATGGCCATCACGCCATCCTGCTTCAGGTAGTGGAAACCGTGCAGCAAAAAGGCGAAGTCGGCGGCGGACTTGGGGGCCAGGCCGTAGTTCTTGAAGCGCATGTCCTCGCCCAGCGCGTCGGTCGGCTGCCAGCGGTAGCTGAACGGCGGATTGGCCACCACCGCATCGAACTTCGGCATCCGGGCCGGGTTCATCGCGCGCAGCATGTGCCAGTCGTTGGTGAGCGTGTCGCCGTGATAAATCTCGAACTCGGAATCCTTCACCCCGTGCAGCAGCATGTTCATGCGCGCCAGGTTGTAGGTGGTGATGTTTTTTTCCTGCCCGAATATCTTGCCGATGGTGCCGCCTGCGTCCTTAAGTCGTTTGCGAATGTTCAGAAGCAGCGAGCCCGAGCCACAGGCAAAGTCGAATACGCTGTCCAAATGCTTCTTGGGTCCTGTGGTCGGTTCCTGGCTGTCCAGGGTGACGATGCCCGACAAGATGCTGGAAATCTGTTGCGGCGTATAAAACTCGCCCGCCTTTTTGCCGGAGCCGGCGGCAAACTGGCCAATCAGATATTCATAGGCGTCGCCCAGCCTGTCCTTGTTGGTGGAAAACTGCGCCAGCCCCTCGGCAATGGCCTTGATGATGGTGCAAAGCTTGGCATTACGCGCTTCGTAGGCCTTGCCCAACTTTTCCGAATTCAGATTGATCTCGGAGAACAAGCCGCCGAAGGTGCTGGCGAAGGATTCGTTCTCGATATAGTCGAAGCCTTTTTGCAGGTTGTGCAGCAACTCCCCGTCTTGCGTGCGCGCCATCTCCGAGATGCTGCCCCAAAGGTAGGCGGGCTGGACCACGTAATGCGTCTTGCGGCGCATCTGTTTTTCAAACTCGGTGGTGTCGTCCGGGTTCTGCGCGTACCACACGGCCAGCGGCGTGCGGCGGTCGCCGCCGTCCTTGGACTTGTCCAGCTTGGGGTAATCCGGCCCCAGTTCTTTTTGCGCCGCCGTCTCGTAGTTGTCCGACAGGTAGCGCAGGAACAGGAAGGAGAGCATGTAATCGCGGAAGTCGTCCGCGTTCATCGCCCCACGCAGTTGGTCGGCAATGCTCCACAGGGTGTTGCCCAATTGCTTTTGGTCTTGATCGGTCATGTGTTCTTCTTTTTACTCGGTGTCTTGGGCAACTGTTTCACTGCCCGGTCGAAATCGGTCTCCCGTGTGTCGGCGTGGGCACTACGGGCCGTGTTGAATTGTTCGTACTCGGCCTCAGCAAAGGCCTTGGCCATGTCGTGCGAGATTTTGCCGGCGTGGTTGAGGATGTCGCGGTCGTTGATGGACAAAAAGCCATGCAGCTTGGCGATCCAGTCGCTCATGTGCATGGGGACGCGGCGCATCGCCTGACCTTCGGCGAACACCAGATACTGCTCTACCAGATTGTTGAGCGCGGCCAGTTCGTCGGCATTGAGGTAATTCTTGGCGATGCCCACGTCGGCCTTACGCACCTTGCCGCCCCGCCAGTTGGTCAACCCCATGTTGGGCTGATGCTTGTCGGCGCGGCGGTGGATGATCTCCGCCGCCGTCTGCCCGGTAATGGCCCAGTGCATCTTGTTTTGTACCGTCTGGAAAAACGCGATGCTCTCCGGCTGGGTGGGGTCGTAATCGACGCTGGTGGCGTAGATGTCGGTAATCTTTTGATAGAAGCGCCGCTCACTGGTGCGGATGTCCTGAATGCGCCTCAGCAGCTCATCGAAATAGTCGAAGGGCTGATCCGGGTTTTTCAGGCGCTCGTCATCCAGCACAAAGCCCTTGACGATATACTCGCGCAGCCGTTGCGTCGCCCAGATGCGAAAGCGCGTCGCCACCGCGCTCTTCACCCGGTAGCCCACCGACAAAATCATGTCGAGGTTATAAAACGCCATGTTGCGCGCCACCGCTCGCGCGCCCTCCGTGCGAACCTGTCGGAAATCCCGACAGCTTGCCGCCTCCTCCAGCTCGCCCTCGTCGTAGATATGCTGAATATGCTCCACCACATTGGTGCGCGAGGTCTGGAACAACTCCGCCATCTGCTGCTGGGTCAGCCACAGGGTTTCATTCTCCAGCCGCGCTTCCACCTTCAGGCGACCGTCCTCGGTCTGGTAGATCAGCATCTGGCCAGCCGGAGCCGTTGAATCCGTGTGTTGATCGGTCATGCCGGTACCTTGTCCACTTGGCGCGGCACCGGCTGACGCGCCAGCCCGGGGAAGATCTGCTGCATCAGGCCTTTTTTATGAGTCTTGAGCGCGGCGAGTTTTTGGGTTTGGGCGGTGAGGAGGTCGTCGAGGGACGCGAGGCAGTTGGCGATTTCTTGTTGTTCAAGCGGCGAGGGAATCAAGACGGAAATTCGCGCGAAGTCTTTGTAATAAAGCCTCAATCTATCCAGTGTTAGACCTTGCGAATGGGACGTGAGAAGTTGCAAGTACTTTGGTAACTTAAATAAATACCCAAAGAAATCTGGGCATGTATCGCTTTCTGGCGAAAACACGACGTAAGCGGGGCTAACCATGCAGTCTTCCTTAGCCACACCAAACGCCCCTTGCCACATCCGCATCATGTTGTAAGCAATGTCACCCCTGCGTACTTTTTTATTGCCGCCGAATTCCGCAATAGCTTCAACGTTGCCCTGCTGGGCTTTGAGTCGCTGGGCGGTTTCCAGATAGGAAGCTCTCAGAGAACGCAACTCATCCTCGGGCAAAATGGCATTGATTGTTTGCTCTTGCGCTTCATCAATGTCGGTATATTGGTCGCGTTGGGTCTTGAGGCGCTGCACTTCCTTGAACCGGTTGATGAATTCGATACGCGCTGCATCACCCTTTAAGTTGTAGACGGCTTGAGGCTCGCAAACCAGGTTCCTTTGCTTCATATACTGCTCCATCGCCGCAACTGCTTTCTGTATTTTTCAATCACCACCGGGGCAGGGTCCACCAGCCAGATTTCCTTGGCCGGTTTGCCGGCCTGGCCGGAGAAGAGGCCGATGGCGGTGTCCACGGCGTCTTGTTGCTGGCGGAAGTCGAGAATGTTGCCGTAGGGCTTGGTGTCGTTGAGCAGGGTGGAGGCCTTGAACGAGGTGAGTGTCTTGCCGCTGCCGGTGGTGTGCCAGATGTAGCCGTTGCCGCAGCGCTGATGGATGCAATCGACAATCGCCTTGACGGCATAGATTTGATACGGCCGCATCATCAGCAGCTTTTGCTCGCTGGCGACCAGCACCATGTAGCGGCTGATCATCTCGCCCAAGGTGCATTTGGCGAGGAAGGCGTCGGCGAAGCTGTCCAGATGGGTGATCCTGGTGTTGTCCACGTCCGCGAACTGGTACAGCGGCAGGAAGCGTTCGTCGGCATTGAAGCTGAAATGGCGGCTGTTGTTGTTGGCGAAGTACCAGGTGTCGCTGCGGTTGCTGACGATGAACAGCTGCAGGAAGCAAAGCAGGGTTCTGCTGTAGCCATTGCCGGGGTCGTTCTTGTAATCGACAATCTGCTGCATGGCCCGGCGCGGGCTGATTTGCAGGGTCTTCAGCTCGATCTGGACGGCCGGAATGCCGTTGATGAGCAGGATCACGTCGAAACGGTGGTGGCTGTAGTCGGTGCTGATGCGGAGCTGGTTGACCACTTCGAAGCTGTTCTTGCACCAGTCCTTGATGTTTACCAGCGTGTAGTAGAGCGGCGTGCCGTCGTCGCGCTCGAAGCTGTTGCGCTCGCGCAGGTGGCGGGCGGCAGCGAACACGTCCGGGGTGACGATGGATTCCAGCAGGCGGGCGAATTCGGTGTCGGTAAGGTGAACGCGATTGAGCGCCTCGAAGTGATGGCGGAAGTTGTGTTCCAGCGCGGCGCGATCGCGGATGTCCTTGCGGTTGGTGTATTTGAGGTCGCCCAGTTTCTCGATCAGGGCTTGCTCGATTTCTCGTTCAGTCATTGATGGTGTTCTGTGCTGTTTTGGATTGCGCTTATTGATGATGCATGAGGATAGCGTTTATCCATAAACTTGGCGGGCAGAATCCCTGTTCCTTTAACTCGGTGTGTACTGGCGCCCCGATTTTAACCGCGTTGCGCAACGGGTTTAGGTCGTTTCGTGTGGAACCGCCGCCAGTGAGGCGGATGGCTCCGCCGAGCCCTTCGGGCGCCCCCACCCGCCGGTGGCGAGGAGTTAGCAGTGCGCCGCTTCGAATCCGGCATCGGCCAGCATTTCGACCCGGCGCGGCGACAGGTTCATATCGACGAGGAGTTTCATGCGATGAGCAGCATTACCTCGCGTTCTTCGGCACGCCGCGCGGCATAGCGAATGGCTTGCATGACGTCCTCGCGTTCAAGGTAAGGATAATCGGTCAGAACTTCCTCGACGCTGTGCCCCGCGCCGACTTGCCCCACGACCATGCCGACCGTGATACGCATCCCGCGGATGCATGCCTTGCCACCCATCACGTCGGGCTGCTGGGTGATGCGATCAAGTTGTCCCATGTGCTACTCCTTAGCAAACCTCATGGTCAGGCGAGAGCTTAGAGAGGTGAATCGTTGGGCTTCGCAGGCTCAGCCCAACCTACGAAAAGCACCGGAACCACGGGAACCACCGGAACCACGGGAACCACGGGAACCACGGGAACCGCAGCGATGACGGCGCGCCTCAGACCAGCCCGTCAAAGAGCTGCACCTGCACCGTATCACCGACGGCGACGGAGCCGCGCTCATGTTCCAGGACGATGAAGCAATTGGCGTCGGACATCGAGCGCAGGACGCCGGAGCCCTGGGCGCCGGCCGGGCGGACGCTCCATTGGCCATCCGCGTGGCTGAGAATGCCGCGCTGGAACTCGGTGCGTCCAGGGGCTTTTTTCATCGCCACCCTGCTCACCGCCGGCAGCAGCGGCACGCGGGGCAGCGGATTGGCGCCCATCAGCAGCTGCAGTGCGTCGCGCACGAACTGGTAGAAAGCGGCCATCACCGCGACCGGATTTCCCGGCAGGCCGAACAGCCAGGCCGCGTGCCGATCACCACCCTCCCCACCATCACCCCCCTCACCGCCGCCGCGAGCGCCGAGGCGACCGAAGGCCATCGGGCGGCCGGGTTTCATGGCGATCTTCCAGAACAGCACTTCGCCGAGCTGCGCCATCAGCGGCTTGACGAAATCGGCCTCGCCGACCGAAACGCCACCGCTGGTGATCACCACATCGGCCGCGGCGGCGGCGGCGCGGAAGGCAGCTTCGAGAGTCGCGGGATCGTCGCGGACGACACCGAGGTCGAGGACCTCGCAGCCGAGGCGAGTGAGCATGCCGAAAATGGTGTAGCGGTTGCTGTCATAGACTTCGCCGTCGGCGAGCGGGGTACCGATCGAGCACAGCTCGTCGCCGGTCGAGAAGAAAGCGACGCGCAGACGGCGGTAAACGCTGACCTCGGCACAGCCGAGCGACGCCATCAGGCCGAGTTCTGCCGGGCGGATCAAGCGCCCGGCGGCAAGCGCCGGCTTGCCGGCAGCCAGGTCCTCGCCCGCCAGGCGGATATTCTGGCCGGCGCGCTGGCCGGCCGGGACGATGACCTGATCGCCGTCGAGCTCGACCACCTCCTGGATCACGACCGTGTCACATCCCGCCGGCGGCAGTGCGCCGGTCATGATGCGCACGCATTCAGCGGTGCCGACGGCGCCCGCGAAAACCTTGCCGGCCAGCGCCGTACCGATCACGCGCAGGCGCGTCTCGCCGCTGCCCGCGAGATCGGCCTGGCGCAGCGCGTAACCGTCCATTGCCGAATTGTCGTGCGCCGGGACATTGAAGGGCGCGATCACGTCGCTGGCCAGCACGCGACCCAGGGCGCTGCGTAGCGCCACACGCTCCTGGGTACGTACCGGGGTGAGCTGGCTGCGAATGAAGGCACGCGCCTGCTCGACCGACAGGGCGTCGGGGTCGTAATCGCTCAGGCAGCTGAAACGGGCAGTGAGACTCATGGCGACGGGCCTTGAAGGATGATGGTGATTAGTGACTCGCAGCGCGCAGCGATGGCGCCCGACCGACAAGCAACGTCAGCCAGCCGCGCTCAGCCGCCGGTCATGGACATGAAGCGCACTACCTGCGGGGCGTTCATCTGATTGCTGAAGTCGTGGCCTTTGGCCTTGATGCCCATGCTGTGGACGATGGCCGCGCGCAGCGGGCGATCGTCGGTCGGATGCGCGCGCAGCAGCGGCAGCAGATGGCTGGCGTCGTTGTTGCCAAGGCAGGGATAGAGTTCGCCGCGCGCGGTGATGCGCACCCGGTTGCAGCTGTCGCAGAAATTGTGGCTGTGCGGGGAGATGAAACCGACGCGCGTCGAGCTTCCCGGAATGCGCCAGTAGCGCGCCGGCCCGCCCGAGCTTTCGGTCGACGGCAGCAGCACGAAACGCTCCGCCAGCCGTTGCATCGCTTCCTCGCTGCTGATGTAGGTCGACTGGCGCGCGTGGCCGATTTCGCCGAGCGGCATTTCCTCGATAAAGGAAATATCGATCCCGCGCTCAACGGCAAACTCGACCATCTCGGGAAACTCGTCGTCGTTGGTGCCGCGCATCATCACCGTGTTCAGCTTGAGGCGCTGGAAACCGGCGGCCTGCGCGGCATCGAGACCGCGCAGCACCTTGGCCAGTTCACCGACGCGCGTGATCGCCTTGAAGCGCTCGGCACGCAGGGTATCGAGACTGATGTTGAGGCGTTTGACGCCGGCGGCCAGCAAGGCCGGTGCAAAGCGATCGAGCTGCGAACCGTTGGTGGTCATCACCAGCTCCTTCAACCCGGGCAGGACGGCGAGTCGTTCGAGCAACCAGACGACGTTTTGACGAACCAGCGGCTCACCGCCGGTGACGCGCAGCTTGGTCACGCCGAGATCGACGAAAGTGCTGGCCAGACGCAGGCATTCCTCGAGTGTCAGCACCTGCGCCCGCGGCAGGAAAGTCATTTCCTCGGCCATGCAGTAGCTGCAACGGAAGTCGCAACGGTCGGTAATCGACAGGCGAACATAGGTCACGTGCCGGCCGTACTTGTCCACCAGCGTCCCGGCGGCATGCCGCGAGCTGGCCGGTGAAGTCGGCGGGGTGAAGCCGACCAGCGAATCCGGAATGGCCTCCGGGGTCAGCGATTCGTTGCGCATGGGAGAGGCTCCCTGGGGCCTGCCTGTGGCGGCGTGAAGTGGTCAAGATGAGAACGGTTCGCAGCGGATTATAGCGAACTTTGCCCCACTCCGACGCACTCGTGAGCGCCTGCCTGGCCGCCCGTGGTGGCCAGGCAGGCGGCAGGGCTGGTGACCACACCAGCCCTGCCTGACGGCGGTTACAGCGCAGGTGAAAAAGCGGCTACCGACTCAATCGTCGCCGTTCATGAAACCCAGCAGGTGCAGCAGGCTGGTGAAGAGGTTGAAGATGGCGACGAACAAGGTCACCGTGGCCATCACGTAGTTGGTTTCGCCACCGTGAATGATGTTCGAGGTTTCATACAGGATCAGCCCCGACATCAGCAGCACGAAGGCCGCCGAGACGGTCAGCGAGAGCGCCGGAATCTCGAAGAAAATGGCCCCCAGCCCGGCCAGGAAAGCAAGCAGCACGCCGACCATCAGGAAGCCGCCCATGAAGCTGAAGTCCTTGCGCGTCGTCAGCGCATAGCCCGACAGACCGACGAAGATCGTCGCCGTGCCGGCCATGGCCATCATCACCGTCTGGCCGCCATTGGCCAGGCCGAGGTAATGACCGATGATCGGCCCCAGGGTATAACCCATGAAGCCGGTCAGGGCGAACACCGAGGCCACGCCCCAGCCGCTGTTGCGCAGCCGGTTGGTGAGGAAGAGCAGGCCAAAGTAGCCGACCAGGGTCACGATCAGCCCGGGATGCGGCAGCTTCAGGGCCACCGAGACGCCGGCGGTGAGGGCCGCGAACAGCAAAGTCATCGACAGCAGCAAATAGGTGTTGCGAATCACCGTATTGGTGGCAATTGCCGACTCGCTGCGGCTCTGCGCGACGCGGGTCGCGGTCTGGGTATTGAAAGTACTCATTCTGAACTCCTGTTGGGAAAAGATTTGAAGCCGCTGCGGGCATGCCGCAGGCGGCTCAAACGGTCGTTGTGGTGAGGTCTGCCGGCGGCACAGCCACGGACAGAGCCGCGCGGGCGTCCCTGCTGCGGCCAGGCTGCCGCTGGCGCTGCCGCGCTACCTGGCGGGCCAGCGCCCGCCCGGCACGATCGACAGCACGATCGATGGCCAGGTAGAGATCGGCCTGGGTGTCATCGATGCGCACGTCGGCGGCGCCGGCAACGGCGACCTGAATGCGGCAGCGCTTGTCCTTGCCGCCGCGCGGCCCGTTGATATCGGATAGAACCACCGAGACACTATTGACCCGGTCGTGTGCCCAGTCGATCGAGAAGCCGAGGCGCCGCTGAACGTGATCGCGTACTTCCGCGCTGAGCTCAAAGCCCCTGGCTTGGGTGTCGATATGCATGCATGTCTCCTCTTCTGCGTTGATCGGAAGAGGCAGTCTAGGACATGCCGAGACATCCGACCAATCGAATATACTGTCTCGATAGATCATTTTTTCTTTCCTGTTTTGCTTGCCTGTTTTTTACGGACGCTCATGGCCTCGCTCAATTACAAACACCTGCGTTATTTCTGGATGGTCGCCAAGTGCGGCGCCATCGCTCGCGCCTGCGAACAGCTGCACCTGACGCCGCAGGCAGTCAGCGGCCAGTTGCGCGAGCTGGAAGAATCACTCGGCGTCGAGTTGTTTCGCCGCGTCGGCCGCGGCCTGGAACTCACCGGCGCCGGGCGGCGCATCCTCAGCTACGCCGACGAGATATTCGCCATTGGTGATGAATTGCTGGAAGTTGCTCGTGACCAGACGATGACCCAGAGCCTGCCCTTCGCCGTGGGCATTGCCGATTCGGTGGCCAAGTCGGTCGCCCTGCGGCTCGTGGAACCGGTGCTGCACCTGCCGGAAGCAGTCCGCCTGATCTTCCGTGAAGGACGCCTGACCGGATTGCTCGCCGACCTCGCCGTGCATCGCCTGGACATGGTGATCGCCGACCGACCGATGCCGGCGAATCTGAATGTGCGCGGCTACAGCCACCCACTCGGCGAAAGCGACCTCACCGTCTTCGGCGCACCAGGCTTGCTCGCCACCTTGAACGGCCGCTTTCCCGCACTGCTCAACGGCGCCCCGTTTCTGATGCCTGGCGACGACGTGGCGATCCGCTTGCGCCTTGAACAGTGGTTCGAAGCCAGCCGCCTGCACCCGCGCATCGTCGGCGAATTCGACGACAGCGCGCTGCTCAAGTCATTCGGTCAGGCCGGAGCCGGTCTCTTCGTCGCACCGACGGCGATCGCCGCCTACGTCAGCGATCAGTATCGCGTCCAGGCCGTCGGTCGTATCGACTCGATCGCCGAACAGCTGTTCGCGATCACTACCGAGCGGCGCCTGAGCCATCCGGCCATCGTCGCCGTCATTCAGGAGGCGCGCGACAAGGTTTTTGGCGCCATCAAACGCGCCCCACGGCGCTCCGCAAAAGCCAGTCAAGCTGCGGCCGAGACGGCAGTTAAACCGGCACGCTCACGCGCTCGCTCGCGGTCGTCCGGGGATGCCTCCTGAGCCTCGCCAACAAGCGGGCACTGCTCCCTCGCCGGGCGGCGTCGGCAAACACGGCCGGGCGCGCGAACACTTCGGAATTTTCGATGTATCTTTGTAAATATTTCTGCTTTTCTGCAGAATTTCGTCGGTCTATGCTGGCCCCTCTTCAATCGGGACTTCAGAGGACGACCATGAAAACCTTCTCCTTGCTGGCAGCCATTCTGGCTCTCGGCTTGACATTGACTGTCGGCGATGCAGACGCCGCTGGCAAGCGCTTCGGCGCCGGCAAATCCTCGGGCATGCAGCGCGACTCGATGAGCACGAACAAGTCTGCCGACGCAGCACCGGGCGCTGCCAAGGCGCCGGCAGCGGCGGCTGCGCCGCAAGCGCAGCCCAAGCGTTCGTGGATGGGTCCGCTCGCCGGTCTCGCCGCCGGCCTCGGACTGGCGGCCCTGGCTTCGCACCTCGGCTTCGGCGAGGAAATGGCCTCGATGCTGATGATCGGCCTGCTGGTGATGGCCGCGGTACTGGTCATCGGCTTCATCATGCGTCGCCGCGCCGCCGCCCGACAGGCCGGCATTGGTGCTCCGGGCGGCCTGCAATACGCCGCGACCGGCCCCGCCAGCGCGGCGACGAATCGCGGCCGCAGTGATTCGCCGCTGCTGCCGTCCACGCCGACCGACGCATCCTTTTCCGGCAGCTCTGCCGCCCCGGCTGCGCCTGTGGCGTCGGCGCTGTCTGGCGCAGCTTCCGCTTCGCCAGCGGCAGCCGAAGCGCCCGGCGCGAGCAGCGGCAACATCCCGCTCGACTTCGACGCCGCCGGCTTCGTGCGCAACGCCAAAGTCAGCTTCATTCGACTGCAGGCCGCCAATGATGCCGCCAACCTCGACGACATCCGCGAGTTCACCACTCCCGAGATGTTTGCCGAGATCAGCATGAACATCGCCGAGCGCGGCGACGCAGCGCAGGAAACCGACGTGGTGACCATCGAAGCCGACGTGCTCGACGTCGCAGAAGAGGCCAACCGCTACGTGGTCAGCGTCCGTTTCTCCGGTCTGATCCGGGAAGACCAGGACGCAGCCGCCGAGCCCATCGACGAGGTATGGCATCTCGTCAAGCCACGGCAAGGCAAGGCCGGCTGGCTACTGGCCGGTATTCAACAGGTGCAATAGCGGGTGGTCTGACGCCCGAGCGCCAGCAACTGCAGGCAACTGTTGTTGCTGGCGCCTGGCGTCAGCCGGCGTCAGCGTCAGCGGTGAGCCGTGTCAGCCCTATCAGCCTTGTTCGCCCCGAAACCTGGAAGCGTCGCCAGCCGTGTCAGATCGGCGGGCCGATCGACGTCCCAGAGAGCCGGCAGCTCGCACCAGCGCAGGCCCAGCGCCAACAGGCGCTGCCGCGTCTGGGCCATGACCCGTTCGCTGCCCCAATCGACGCCTTCGAAGAGGCCGGGCTGCGGGCAACGCAAGCCAAGCAGCACGTAGCCGCCGTCTTCGGCCGGAATGAAGACCGCATCATTGCGGCCCGGCTGCCCGTCGCTCAGCGCCCTGGCCGCCGCCGCGAGATGCTCCGACTGCAGTGCCGGACAGTCTGTTCCGATCAATAACAGCGGCGCGGCGTGGGCGGCAAAAGCCGCCGCCATGCGGGCGCCGAGGTCGTCGCCGGATTGCTCGCGACACTCGATTCCACAACACCGACGAAGCGCCCGAAAAAAACGGTGCTGGCCGTCCGGTGCGACCCACAGGCTAACGTCGCCCAAGGCCGCGCGCCTGGCCACCGCCAGCGCGCGCAACGTCAACCGGCGCTGCAAGCGTGCCGCACCGGCGGCGCCGAGGGCTGGAATCAGCCGCGTCTTGGCGGCGCCGGCCTGCGGCGCACGCGCAAAAACGGCCAGCGCCGGCAGCTCAGGGCTGGCGCGGAGAATAGCCATAGCGAACGGCCAGCTGCTGCGGGTCGGCGCCAAAAAAATAGCTCGCCCGCAAGCGCCACATCAGGACGATGGTGCGCAGCACGCCATGCTTCTCCCAGCGCCGCCCCGAGGTACGCACGCGGGCGCGCAAACACGCCGGTCGCGCGACAGCTTTGAGCCGCCTGGAAAGCGCGATGTCCTCCATCAACGCGACTTCCGGAAAAGCGCCAACCGCCAGGAAAGCATCGCGGCGCACGAACATCGCCTGATCGCCGGTGGCGATCCCGGTCCAGCGTGAGCGCCAGTTCATCATCGCCGCGACGAGCGGCAGCAGGGGATGGCGGCCGTCGATAGAAACGTCGAAGCGCCCCCACACCGCGCCGCCGGCAATCGCCGCGCCAATCAGCGCGTCGGCGTCAGGCGGTAGCGTCGTATCGGCATGCACGAAAAGCAGCACTTCGCCGCGACTGGCCCGCGCACCGACGTTCATCTGCAGCGCTCGCCCGCGCGGCGCGTCGAGCAGCCGGTCGGCGCCGGCCGCCGCCAGCGCCGCCGTGCCATCGTTGCTGCCACCATCGACCACCAGCAGCTCGGCACCGCAGGCACGCAGCGCCTGCAGCTTCGCCAATTGCGCCACGACCGTCGTCGCTTCGTTGAGCACCGGCAGAATCAGCGACAGCAAGGGCGGGCGCCCGGCGCAACCGTCACTCATCGCTCATCGCTCATCACTCATCACGCCAAGAGCGGCAGCGCCGTCGGAAACTACTCGCCACGCTCTTTGCTTGCCGGCTCGACGACGAAGCGACGGCAGGCCTCATGCAGGAAGCTCATCTGCTTCTTGAAATTGGCGCAACCCTGGCACATCACCAGATGCACCCGCAGGCGCAGGCCTTCGCCGACCGTCAACTGGCGCTCCTGCCCTTCGGACAGCAATTGGGTGACCTCCCGGCAAGTCAACATCTATGTTCTCCGAAGCAGCGTTAATGTGAAAGTCGCGCAAGCGACTCACGAAACTCCCTTCTCCCCTCGCGGGAGAAGGGTCAGGGGAAGAGGGGAACGGTCATGGCTTTCATCATCAGGGGTGTTTCGACATGTCATGACCGTTGGTTGTCAGGCCTCGCGTACTCGCACGCGAGGCCATTGGAAAGCCTTCAACTCAGGAGAAGCGCAGGCAGCAAGGCGGCCGACCTCCCCCGGAAAACTTGCGATTATCCGTTATTTCACCCGTTGCCGGCTCGCTCCAGCGACGATCACGCTCGCCGACTCAGCGGCGAAAATGCTCGCCACTCAGCAAGCGCCCGATTGCCGAGCGGTGCAAAAAATGCCTCAATGCAAGCCATGGCCGGGATACTTGTAACAGTCGCGTGAGATCTTCACTTCTTACAACTGAATCCAGTCGAGCGGCTGCGGCCCTGTGCAGGGCGCTGAAGTGCGCGCCGGATTTCATTCCCCAGCCGCCGCTTCCAGCGCCAGGGTCAGTGCCTCGACATCGATCGGCAGGTAGCCGGTAATCTCCAGCTTCCGGTCCTCGAAAACGTCCGCGCCCGGCTGCCTGTCCTGCCACGCGGCGACTACCTCGTCGCGCTGCCGAATCAGCAACTCGACCTGCGGACGGTAGAGCCGCAGCATCGCCGTCAGCCAGCGATTCACTGCCCAGTTGGGGAAGGCATGGTCGATGGCGAAGCGGTCGAGCATGGCGATCATCTGCTCGGCCGGATACCACGTTTCCGCGGTCACCCAGCGATTGGTGCAGAAAAGACCGATCGGGAAACCCCAGCCGTCCATGGAAATCGCCACCAGGTGGCCAAGCGCTTCGTCGCCCGCCGGCCAGGCATCGCTGGCTTGCGGGTAGTCAAGCGGACGACAGCCCGGCGGCATGCCACCAGCGCGAAGGAAGAGATGGAAATGGCCATGCTCGAGCTCGCCGTCGCGATGCGTATGGTAGTAGTACTGCGCGTGCGTTTGGCTATCGAAAACGTCGTCACGGGGATAGTGTTCGAGTTCAACGAACTCGCCCTGCCCGCGCAGGACCTCGCCAACGAGATTGATGCCCGCCTTTTCGAGAACGCGGTAACACTCGCGAATCTCGCGGGCGGCAGCGAGCATCGAGGCGCGGCGCTGAGGACTCAGACTGTCCAGGCTGGGGGAAAGCTTCATGTCGGCAAGCTGCAGAGTAAACTGCGGTGAAAGAAGCTCACGGAGGCCGGCCGTTCAATAGCTGGCAGCGGCGCCGGGGTTCTTCGCCGCGCAGGGATTGGCTTTCGTGGCAGGCGGCCGATAGCCCTTCTGGAGATCCGCCACATAGGCCGTCAGCGCAGCCAGCTCTTTCGATTCCCAGGGCAGGGGCTTCGCCGCGAGCGGGTTGACAACGCAGAACTGGACGAACTCGTCGAGGTGCACCTGGCTCATCCCGGCGCTCTTCGCCATTTGCACGACGTGCGGATAAGGCTGCGCGAAGGAAGGCTGAAAAGCGCCGTAGTTCTGATGGCAGGTATTGCACGACATGCCATTGGTAGACAGCTTGCTGTCCTTGAACAGGGCTTCGCCAAGCTTGATCAGCTCGCCCTGGTCGCCCACGTAGGGCCGGTAATTGGCGGGACGAGTCAGCTCCTTGGCAGCGCAGGGATTTTTCGCAGCACACGGGTTCTTCGCAGCGCAGGGATTCTTCGCAGCGCATGGATTGCTCACCCGGCCACTGCGATTCCTCGCCGCACAGGGACTGCAGGCCGCCGTGGCAAGCAGGGGGCTGCCGAGGGTCGCCGCCATCAGGCCGGCCGAAAGCATCGCCCGAGCAACTGGATTTCGAGATCTGGTCTTCGTATTCATCGGTCCTCTCCTTTGCAGTGCAAGCACCATTGTCAAGGCAGGCGACCCGCGCCAGCGTGCCCGGCACGGCGACTCTGCGCAAAACGGTTCCAAACATGGCCTTGATTTTTCGGCAGAAGCCGGCTGTCCAAGAGGCCATGAGCGACGAGCATACGCCAAATCCGGGCAAGCCGGGCCGCGCCAGCCGAGCGCAACACCGCCCCCGCTCGACCGATTCCCGCCGGCAACGCCCTCCTCCCGCCCCTGGCTACCGGTGCAGGCGCATCAGGGTGCTCTTGCCAAACAGGCTCTCGACCAGATCCACCGCCAGTTCTGCGGTCATGTTGCGCAGATCGAGCGCCGGGTTGAGTTCAACAATATCGAGCGAGCGAAGCCGCCCGGTATCGGCAATCATTTCCATGCACAGCTGCGCCTCACGATAAGTCGGACCACCGCGTACCGTGGTACCCACTCCCGGGGCGATTTCAGGGTCGAGAAAATCGACGTCGAGGCTGACGTGCAGGTGCGTTTCCGAACCGACGCCCGCGAGCGCCTGCTCCATCGTTTCGCGCATGCCGACCTCGTCGACATAGCGCATGTCGAAGACCTCGATCCCGATTTCAGCCAGGAAGCGCTTTTCACCGTCATCCACACTACGAATGCCGATCTGGCGAATGTCCTGCGGCAACAGGGCCGGCACATGGCCACCGATTTCGGTCAGTGGCGATGGACCATAGCCACACAGGAAAGCGCCCGGCATGCCGTGGATGTTGCCACTGGGAGTCATGATGGCGGTGTTGAAATCCGCGTGCGCGTCGAACCACAGCACACGCAGCCGGCGTCCACTCGCGCGGCAGTGCCGGGCAACGGCGCTGATCGAACCGATGGCCAGACAGTGGTCGCCGCCGAGCATGATCGGCAGGCGCCCGTCCTGCAGCTCGGCGTACACCGCAGCGTGCACGCTGCGGTTCCAGGCCACGACTTCCTGCATGTGGCGGAAGCCATCGACCGCCAGCAGATCGGGATTGCCTGGGCCGCCCAGGTTGCCGCAGTCCCTGACCTCGACACCAAAGTGGGCGATGGCCGCGACGATGCCGGCAACGCGCAAGGCTTCCGGCCCCATGCGGGCTCCCGGCGTTCCGGCGCCGACGTCGGTGGGCACGCCGATGATGCTAACGGGAAGAATGGTCATGGCAGCCCTGGCAGTTTTGGTGTTCGTCATCAATGAAATCGGCCGAAACCCGCCACGACGAGCGCAAGCGGGTCGTATGCGCGGCCACACCAGCCCGCAGGTCATTGCGAGGAGGCGCAGCCGACGTGGCAATCCAGTTCCATCCTCTCACCATTTCCCGCCGCATGGGCATGGTGACAACGCAAAAAGCCAAACCTCTGGATCATCCGCCGCGGCCACTTTACACATCCGAGAGATTGACGCCTCTTGGTCGAAGCTCATACACTCTCGTCGGTTTTGTTGGATTTCAAGTCCTTCGAGGCCCGGGAAGCGATCGATAGCGGGTTCATCGGCAGGGTCTGCGGGGCACCGTGGTGCGCGCCCTGGCCCTGCTGGCGCAAGGGGAGACAGGAGTTTCCTGAGGCGCCTATGCGACTTTCACATTAACGGTCATGACTTGTCGAGATACCCCCGATCATGAAAGTCATGACCGTTTCCCCCTCTTCCCCAACCCTTCTCCCACGAGGGGAGAAGGGAGCTTCGTGAGTCGCAGACGCGACTTTCATATTTACGCAAGATTGCAAGAATTCGAGAATTCGAGAATCAATGTTCGGACGATCCAAACCCGTTGTCTTCGATCGCTATGAATCGCGCCGCTCGCGCAAGCTGATCCCGAACTGGCTGTGGCTGCTGCTTTTCGGCATCGCGATCGGCGCCGGCGCTTTGTTCTACGCGCAGCACCAACTGCTGCCGCCGCGGCTCTCAGCCGCCGAGGCCAGTCAGCTGCGCGCGGCCATGGATACGGCAGAACAGGAGCGTTCGCGTCTCGCCGCCGAACTGGCGCAGGCCAATAAGCAGCTTGAAGACGCGCTTGCCACGCAGACGCGCATGTCTGGCGAACTCGCTGCCAACCATGCCGACCTTGGCAGGCAGCGTGAGCATGTCGAGGCTTTGCTCGCCGCGCTGCCGTCTGACCCGCGCGACGGCATTGTCGGGATTCGTGCCGCGCGCTTCAAGGTCGACGAAGACCAGCTCGGCTATGACATGGTATTCACACGGGCCCAGGCGAAAGGCGCCCCATTTGCCGGCGTGATGCAATTGCACATCGCCGGCAAAACGGCCGGCGGCACCGAAACGACGATTGCGCTCGACCCGGTTGCCGTCAAAGTCGGCGAATACGAAATCGCCCAGGGCAGCCTGCCGATGCCGCGCGGCTTCGTCCCGCGCCAGGCAAGCATCCGCATCCTCGATCACCTCGGCGGCAAGCAGTTCGGCATGCGTGTGCTCAACGTGTACTAGGGTACTAGGCTTGGTGGCCCCTCGCACTGGCGGTGCGCAGTGCGCTGTGCGCATTCCGGCCTGCCCGGCAACGCGTGCCGGCGAGCGATAAAACGATGACCGTCGACGAAAAACGCCGGCAGAAAATGCTCGCCAGGAAGCGCAAAAGCCACGCCGCCCGCAAGCCTGTGCCGCAGCAGCCGCGCAACGCCCAGCCGCTGCCGCCGGCGCCGCTGCTGCCGATCCACGCGGCTCTGGCGACCAAAAACCTGTTTGCCAAGGGCATCGGCATGCTCGCCCTGGCGCGCAAGCTGCCCGACGGCCAGGTGGCCATGGCCACGTTTGTGGTGGACGTCTACTGCCTGGGCGTCAAGAGGGCCCGCTCCGGCATCCTCTCAGCAGACGAATGGGCGGCCTTCGCGCAGCGCCTCGACCTCGAAGCGATCGATCCCGGCTGCCTGCGCAAGCTGATCGAGGGCGCGGTCGCCTACGCCCGCGATCTGGGCTTCGCCCCGCATGCCGACTACGCCCGTGCCGCCGCCCTCTTCGGGAACATCGACGCCGCCACGTGTGCGCAGCGCTACACCTACGGCAAGGACGACAAGCCACTGTACGTAAGCGGGCCTGAAGACACGCCAGCGCAGTCGCGGCACATCCTGGAAACCCTGACCCGCCGCCTGGGAACCAAGGGCTTCCACTTCCTGACCGCTGGCGACCCCCAGCACGCGGGCCTTAGCGGCGAAGTGACAGGGCCGCTGACCGTGTGCAGCTACGAAATCACCGACCAGCCCATCCCCGACGCCGCCTTCGACCGACTGCCCGCCGAGGTGCAGGAACGGATCAACGCCCTCTACCCGAAAGTATTGAAGAGCCGACCACGGGAAGCGCTGGCCGAGGTGCGCGTCCTCATCGAGCAGTATCCCGACATTGCCCAGCTGTACAACTACCTGTACGCCGCTTGCCACAACATGGGCGAGCACGCCGAAGCCGCGCGCGTCAGGGAGGAGACGGTGCAGCGTTTCCCCGATTACCTGTTCGGCCGCATCGCCTGGGCCGAGGACTGCCTGAGTCGCGGCGAAACGGCCAGGATCGCCGAGATCTTCGAGCACAAACTCGATCTCAGACTGCTCTACCCCGATCGTGTGCGCTTCCACCTGTCGGAGGTCTTGGGCTTCCAGAGTATTCTCGCGCGCTACTTTCATGCCCAGGGCAAGCAGGAGCTGGCGCAAAAATCCTATGATCTGATGTGCGAAATCGACCCCAAGCACCCGAGCACCCGGCTTGTCCGTTCCACCCTCCACCCGTCACGACTTGGCAGGTGGCTGCGAGAAAAGCTGCTGCGGCCGTGAAAGCGTCGAGCGCAGGCCTTGCCCTTCCATGCTTGCCGTGTTTCGCAGGCGCGCCGCGGTGGGCGGGCTCAGGAGTGGCGATGAATGCACGACCATTGACTGAGGGAGCCGCCCCGTAAGCACCCGTCTGCATGGTCAACTTGCAGCACGGCCGATGCTTGCCTGGCTCACGCTATCGAGCTCCCTATTCCCGTCCCGGCCCCCCTCCCACACCCACCGTCATTGCGAGGAGGCGCAGCCGACGCGGCAATCCAGTGCCATCCTCTCACTGCCTTTCCGTCGCCTCGACAAGCCGCAGAGCCAAACCTCCGCAGGGCCACGTTGGCGACACCTCCGCGCAATGACGCGTCGGCGGCTGTAGCGCTGCTGCATTATTGACGAGACTTTCGGCAACGCAGACAGGAATGGAAGGCCGATGGATCGAGCGCCGATCAATGGAGGGCCGGTAGCCCTGCAGTGCCGCCCGTCAGAGGCGATCCTCGCCGCATCGCAAGCTTGCCATCCGCCGCCGAGCAGACAGAAGCACGCACAATGGTCGCCAATCCAACCACCGCCCAGCCGAAGCCATGCTCACGACCACCGAAAGCCCCCATGCATACCCACGCCGCATTCTCGTCGCCGTCACCGGCCTCTCGCCACAAATTGTCACCGAGACCCTGTACGCGCTTGCGGTTGAGCCATTGGGAGCCGCGTTCATCCCCACCGAAGTGCATTTGATCACCACGCGCAGCGGCGCCGAGAAAGCACGCCTGGCACTGCTCTCCGACGAACCGGGCTGGTTCCACCGCCTCTGCCACGACTACGCGCTACCGGCAATCCACTTCACTCCCGACACCATCCATGTTCTGGAAGGCGCTGACGGCAAGCCACTCGACGACATCCGCTCGCCGGCAGACAACCGCCGCGCCGCCGACGGCATCACCGCCCTCATCCGCCAGTTCACCGCCGACCCCGACTGCGCGCTGCACGTGTCGATCGCCGGCGGGCGCAAAACCATGGGCTTTTTTGTCGGCTATGCGCTGTCCCTCTACGGCCGCCCGCAGGACCAGTTGTCACATGTCCTGGTCTCCGAGCCTTTCGAGTCCAGCATTGGCTTCTACTACCCGACGCCATCGAGCCGGGTCATTGAAATGCCCGGTGGCCGCCTGGTCGACAGCGCACAGGCACAAGTGACCCTCGCCGAACTGCCTTTCGTCAGTCTGCGCCACGGCCTGCCCGAAGCGCTGCTCACTGGCCTCGCCAGCTACAACGAAACCGTCGCAGCGGCCCGCCGCGCCCTCGCGCCGGCACGACTGCAGATTGACCTGGCGACACGCCGCGTCGAGGCCGGCGGCAAAGTCTTTTCCTTGCCGCCGGCCGAACTCGCCCTGCTCAGCGTCTTCGCCCGTCGCGCGCAGCACGGTGAAGAGCCATTGCCGGCGCCGGCCAAGGAACTCCCCGACAGCGACTGGAAAAATCGCTATCTGGTTGAGTTGCGCTGGATCGCCGGGCCGATGAAAGACCTCGACGAGACCGAACGCGCCCTGCGCAAAGGCATGGACGGTGGTTACTTCTCGGCGCACCTGTCGAAACTCAAGAAGATCCTCAGGCGCGAGCTCGGCCCCGCCGCCGAGGCCTACCTGATCAGCGACGGTGGCAGCCGTCCGCGTCGCTACAGCCTGGGCTTGCGCCCGACGGCGGTCAGTTACGGCAAGATCGAAAACTCCCCTAATGTCGAATGGGATCTGGCATAGACTGCCATCCGGAATAGAAAGGAAAACGAAGATGAACGCCACCACCACCAGCACCACCGCCCACAACCCTGCCCGGATGCCGACATGAGCACACTGATCAGTTTTCTCGGGAAAGGCCAGGCTGACCCGCAGACCGGCTACCGCACGGCCAACTATCGTTTCGACGATGGCTTTTCGCGCCGCGTGCCCTTCTTTGGCCTGGCCCTGGCCGAATACCTCAAGCCCGATCGCCTGGTGCTCGTCGGCACGGCGAGCAGCATGTGGGACGTCTTCTTTCATCGCGAGGGTGCCGACGACGAGGCCGTGCTGCAACTGATGGCGGCTGTCGAAACCGGTGAGGTCGACCAAGACATGCTGGAGCTACCGCGCAGGCAACTCAGTGAACGCCTCGGCGTAGCGGTCGACTGCCTGCTTATTCCCTATGCGCGAGACGCCGCCGAACAGGCCGGGATCCTGCGCCTGCTGGCCGCCGTCGTGCCCCCCGCAGAAGAGCTGTACATCGACGTCACGCACGGCTTTCGCCACCTGCCGATGCTCGCGCTGGTCGCCGCACGCTACCTGGCCCGCGTCGTCGGTGTCAAGGTCCAGGAACTCTATTACGGCGCCTTTGAGATGACGACGCCGGAAGGCGAAACGCCGGTGCTGCGGCTCGGCGGCCTGTTGGCGATGCTCGACTGGGTGGATGCCCTGGCCAGCTACGACAAGGACGGCGACTACGGCGCCTTCTCGCCACTGCTTGCCGCCGATGGCATGGAAAAAGGTCGCGCCGACCTGCTGGCACGCGCCGCCTATTTTGAACGAACCAACAACCCGGTGAAAGCGCGCGAAAAGCTGAACAGCGTTTTTCCCTCGGTCGAAGCGCACCGCGGTCCCCTCGGCGAGCTGTTCGGCGAGACACTCGCCAAACGCATCAGCTGGTTTCGTGCGCCGATGCGCAACGATTGGGAGCTGACGCTTGCCGACGCCTACCGTGAGCGCGGCGATTACCTGCGCGCGGCCACTTTCATGTACGAGGCTTTTGTCACCGGGGCATGCAATGTACGCCGCGTCAACCCCAACGAGTTCAGGGAACGTGATGAGGCCAGGAGCGGCGCCAGGGAGGCGCAGCCGGCGTTCAGGGAACTCGAAAACCTGCGCAACGCCATGGCGCACGGCGTTCGCCCGCGTGCGGCGCAGGAAGCGCGGACGCTCGACGACGAGAGTGCTCTGCGCGCCACACTCAAGTCTCTGCGCAAAGACCTCTTCCAGCCCTGACCAGGAGCCCCGACCCTCATGAAGTTTCTCGAACAATCGGCACGCGTCGCCTTGGCCGCCTTCCTGCACGACGTCGGCAAGCTCGCCGAGCGCGCCGGCATCGATCATCACGGTCGCCTCGATGCGCATCGCACGCTCTATTGCCCCTGGCACCAGGAGGGCAGCGACCCGCGGCGTGGCTATCACAGCCATATCCACGCCGCCTACACCGGCCTCGCCTGGGACGAACTCGAAGCGACGGGACATTTCCCCGATCTTCGCCGCGACGCGCCGCCATTCTCGACGTCAACCGACGACAACGCCACCGACTCGGCGGTCAACGCCGCCAGCGCGCACCATCGGCCGGACACCTTCCTGCAGTGGATCGTCGCCACCGCCGATCGCGTGGCCTCGGGCTTCGAACGCGACAAGTTTGATAGCGAGTACAACAACAAGAAAGAACGCGAGAACCACTACCGCGCGCGTCTGCTGACACTCTTCGAGCAGATCGGCCGCGGCCCGATCATTGAAGGCGAGCTCGAATGGCGCTACGCGCTGCGGCCGCTGGCGCCGGAGAGCATCTTTCCGCAACGCGCCGACGCGTGCACCCCGCGCGACAACGCCGCTGCGCGCGCCGAGTACCTGACGCTGTGGGAAGCGCTACTCGCCGGAATTCACCACATCCCAAAAGCTCACGTCAGCACCCTGCCCTTGTGGTTGGACCACTTCGACAGCCTGTGGCTGACGATCACGCACGCCATCCCCGCGGCAACCGCTTTCGGTACCAAGCCGGAAGTCTCGCTCTACGATCACAGCAAAGCCACCGCCGCGCTGGCCACGGCGCTCTGGCGCTGGCACCACGAGCAGAGTGATGAAGAGCTGCGCAGCGTGCGTGCGTTGCGCGACGGCTGGTCCGCCGCGAAGTTCCTGCTCGTCCAGGGTGACTTCTTCGGCATCCAGGACTTCATCTTTGCCGAAGGCGGCGCAACGCAGAAGAACGCCCACAAGTTGCTGCGTGGCCGTTCCTTCCAGGTTTCCCTGCTCGCCGAATGCGCCGCCTTGAAGCTGCTCGAAGCACTCGAACTACCCCCGACGGCGCAGATCATCAATGCCGCCGGCAAGTTCCTGATCGTCGCGCCGAACACCGCCACAGCGCATGCTGCCGTCAGCCGCTGTCGGCAGGAGCTCAACGATTGGTGCCTGAAGCACACCTACGGCGAGATCGGCGTCGGCCTCGCCAGCACGCCAGCTTCGTGCAACGACTTCGCGAGCGGTCGCTTCGGCGACCTGACCAAACGTCTGTTCGCAGCGCTCGACACCGCCAAACACCAGCGCTTCGATCTCTGCGCCGACGAGGCGACGACAGCTTTCGACGGTTTTCTCGACAGCTTCGACAATACGCTCGGCGTCTGCGCCATTAACGGCCGTCACCCGGCCGATCGCGAGGCATCGGCTAGGCGCGGCTATTCCTTGTCGAAGCTTGCTGACGACCAGATTCGGATTGGCGAGCAACTGACTCGCGACGCGCGGCTGCTCGTCGCCCGCGACGCCAGCACGTTGCCGGTCCTCGGCCTCGACTATTTCGGCTATCGCCTGGCGATCGTCCGCAGCGGCGAGGAATCGGGCAAGTACGGCGAACTCGCGCGCAACGGGACGCTGTTGCGCGTCTGGGACTTCGACGCCGCCGAAGCCGACGGCACGCTCTGGCGCGGCTACGCCAGACGCTTCGTCAACAGCTACGTGCCGCGCTTCGACGCCAGCGATGTCCAGACCGCCGGCAAGTACGGCAAGTGGCAGGGTGAAGAGGATTTCGCGCACGAAACCGACGGCGACCCGCTGCGTTCTGCCACCATCAAGACGCTGCATCACATCGCCTGCGAGGATCGCCGCCTGACTGCTGGGGAACGTTGGCAGGGAGAGATCGCCCTGGTCACCATCAAGGGCGACATCGATGACCTGGGCAGCCTCTTCCAGCGCGGCCTCGAGAAGCCGACCTTCGCCAAGATGGCCTCTCTTTCGCGGCAAATCAACGCTTTCTTCGCCCTCTGGCTGCCGTGGTTCTGCGAGCACGGCCATGACGAGAACGGCGTCCCGCGCTACCGCAACACCTACACCGTCTTTGCCGGTGGCGACGATTTCTTCCTGATCGGCCCCTGGGAGTCGACCCTCGCGCTCGCAACCATCTTGCGCGAGAAGTTCGCAGCCTACGTCGCCAACCCGCACATCAGCTTCTCGGCCGGGCTGGCCATGACGCAGCCAAAGACGCCGATCCGCCAGCTCGGCCGTTCCACCGCAACGGCACTGAGCGCTGCCAAGGCCCGTCCCGGCAAGAACGCGGTGAGTCTCTGGCAGCGCAGCGTCGGCTGGGCGGACTGGCAGACACTGATGGTAGAGCGTCGGGCCGCCCTTGAAGATCTGATGGCGCGAGCCGACAGTCACGGTGCGACCTTCTCCAGCGGCCTGGCCTACGCACTGCTGCAATTGGCCGACCGCGCCGAAAGCACGCGGCCGGAAGACGCCATCTGGCGCTCGCAGCTTCATTACCGCCTGACGCGCTTCTTTCGCGACCGGGTCAAGGGCGACGAGGCCGCGCGCACGCGCCGCGAACAGCTACTGCGGGACGCCATCCGCGAAATCGGCGGCGCCCTGGGCACGCACAAGGGCGCCTACCGCCTGCCGCTGTCGGTACTGCTCTACCGGCAGCGTGAGTAATCGGCAAGCGGCTACGGCAAGCTTGCCGCAGCTGACAATGAAATGCACATGACACACGATACCAAAAAGGAGAAGCAACGATGTCCATCAATCTGGCCAGCTTTCCACCCGATGCCGAGCTCTTCAATGAAGAGGCCGAGCGGGTCGCCAACCGGCTCGCTCAGGCCGCTCGCCATCTGAACAAATCGACGCAGATTCGCCGCTTCTATGACGAGCTGGTCGGCTGGCAGGAACGTATCGCCGGTGACGACGGCAAGTTTGAGCAATACCTCGCCTTCATTCGAATGCTCAACGCCAAGGTTGCCTACGCCAAGGGGCGCGGTCTGGTCGATGGCGAATTCGAGACGTGGTTTCGCGGATGTCTCAAGGCCACGACCAGCGCCAGGGCCCTCGACCACTTTCGCCTGCACTTCGAAGCCGTCCTCGGATTTCTCAAGGCACTTCGTCCCTGACCTGCCACGGAGCACAAACCATGCAACTCACCCGAATCAAGCAAATCACCGCCACTCTGATCCTCAAGACCGGTCTGCATATTGGCGCTGGCGACACCGAAATGCGCATCGGCGGCACCGACAATCCGGTCGTCAAGAGCCCGCTTAACGGTCAGCCCTACATCCCCGGCTCGTCCCTGAAAGGCAAGATCCGCTCGCTGCTCGAATGGCAGCTCGGACTGGTGACGCCAGCGAACGGATATCCGTTCTCGTTTCAACACCTCGCCAAACACGACAGACCCGAGGCGCGCGATCTGCTGCGCTTGTTCGGTGGCGCGCCGGGCGGCGAGGTCGACGATCTGGTCAAGCAGATCGGCCCGACACGCAGTGCGTTCTGGGACTGCGCGCTGAACGGTGACTGGGTGGAAGGAATCCGTGCCCGCAACCTCCTGAGCACCGAAGCCAAGAGCGAGAACTCGATCAACCGCATCGCCGGTGTTGCCGAAAACCCACGCTTCACCGAGCGCGTAATCGCTGGCGCCGAGTTCGACTTCCGCTTGTCGCTGAAAGTGATCGACAACGAGGACCTGCTGCCACTGCTGCTGCGTGGACTGAAACTGCTCGAACTGGACAGCCTGGGTGGCTCCGGCTCGCGCGGCTACGGCAAGCTTGCTCTCAGCGGGCTGGCGCTCGACGGGCAGTCGATCCAGGCCGACTTCGATACCCTGCAACCCTTCGCCACGGCTGCCTGAGTCATGCCGCACACCCTTCATCGCGCCACCCTGGCGCTGCACACGGCGCTCGGCACGCCCCTGGCCGGTGACACGCTGTTCGGTCAGCTCTGCTGGGCGCTGCGCGAAGCCGCCGGCGAGGCCGAACTTGGCCGCCGCCTGGACGGCTATACCAGCGGCCGTCCCTGGCTGGTAGTCTCCGACGGCTTCCCGGCGGGCTACCTGCCGCGACCAACCTTGCCGCAGCATTTTTCAGCGCCCGTTGCCGATCCAGCCCAGCGCAAGGCGGCAAGGAAGCGGCACTGGCTACCCGTCGACCGAACCGGCAAAGCTCTCGCCGAGCAACTGGCAGGCGCCGTCAATGACCAGCAAGCCTACGCCGGCAAGCCGCCACAGCAAAGCGTGCAGGCACACAACACGCTCAACCGTCTGAGCGGCACCACCGGTGAAGGAGCTTTCGCACCCTACTCTGTGGCCCAGACCTTCCACGCCAAGGAGCAGCGCATCGACGTCTACCTGGTCCTCGACAGCGAGCGCGTCAGCGCCGACGAGGCGGGCTCGCTGCTGACCGCGCTCGGCAGCGGCGGCTTTGGCCGCGATGCCAGTGTCGGCCTCGGCAAGTTCAGCTTGCAAAACATTGAAGCGGCGGCCTTCACCGCCCCCGCCGCTGCGAATGCCTGGTGGACGCTGGCACCGTGTGCGCCGCAAGGTCAGGGCTTTGTCGGCAGCGAGAGCTACTGGCGCGTACTCACGCGCTTCGGTCGCCATGGCAACGCGCTGGCGCTCAGCGCCCATCCGTTCAAGACACCGGTACTTCTGGCCGCAACCGGCGCCGTTCTGGTACCCGCTGGCGGTCTTGCTGCTGCACGTTCGTTTATCGGCCAGGGCATCGGTGGCGCGGGGCTACTGTCGAAGGCCGAAGCCGCCACCGTACATCAGGCTTATGCCCCCATTGTCCCCCTTGCTCTGGAGCCTGCCCCGTGACTACCCAGGTACGCAACGATCGCCGCACGCTGGCTATCTCGACGCTATCGCCGCTCCATATCGGTTGCGGCGAGGTCTATGAGCCGAGTGGCTTCGTCATCCACGCGGGTCTGCTGCATGTCCTCGAACCCGCCGACCTGTCGCTCGCGCTGAGCGACGCCGAGCACAAACGGCTTGCCGCGCTGGCCGAGCAGCGCGAGCCGGTCGGCGCCATCCAGCGCTTTTTCCGCGACTCGGCGGCACGCTTTGCCGACCTGTCACGCCAGCAAGTGGTCGTGGCCGAGGCGCTCGCCCGTGAATACGCAGAAAAGGCAGGTCGGCCGACACAACGCGACCCAAGCGGCGAAGCGACGTACAACAGCTTTCAGCTGGCCCGTACCGCCTTCAGGCCTGTGGACGGTACGCCCTACCTGCCTGGCAGTTCGCTCAAGGGCAGTATCCGCACCGCCTGGCTCAACCACTTGAACGCCGACTTGCCGCTCAACTCCGCAGAAACGGCAGACAAGCGACGCGCATCGCAGAACCTCGAACAGCGTCTGCTGAAGTACGCTGCCGGCAAGTTCGAAAACGATCCTTTTCGCAAGCTGGCCCTCGCTGATGCCCACCCCGCGGACGAGAGCACGCCACCGCCAACACGTGTTCTCTACGCGATCAGCAAAAAGAAGCGCCCGCCCCGTGCCGATGAACGCCCTTCGCCTGAACTGAAAGTGTTTCTCGAAACGATCCCCGAGGCGCTGCCCGCCGCTTTCCTCGGCGAGATGCGTTTTGCTCCTGGGGCGACGATTCTGTGGGATGCCCTGTGCGATGCCTGCAACGGCTTCTACCGGCCGCAGCTGGAGGAAGAACTGGATCATCCTGTGCTCAGCCAGCGACTCGACCACCAGTGGCGACAAATGATCAGTCACCTGCTCGGCGAAGAGCTCGGCGACCTGATCAAGGCACGGCAGGGCTTCCTGCTCCGTGTCGGCCGTCACTCGGGCGCTGAGTCAGTCACCCTTGGCGGCGTGCGCAGCATCAAGATTCTCGGTGCACGCGTCGACGGCAAGCAACAGTTCGACTTTCGCGCGAATAGTACCGAAAAACGCTACGCCAGCCTCACAAGGGCCGGTGACCACGGCTTGCTGCCTTTTGGCTGGCTGTGGGTCGACGCCTGCGACGCCCCCCATCGCCACCTTTCCGATGCCGTCCGCCAGAGGCTCGCGGCGCACAGCCGGCCGCTGCGCGAAGCACACCGGGAACGCCTGCTGCTACTTGAGGAGAAGGCCGAACGGCGGGCTGCCGCCGCAGCCGTGCTCGCCAGCCGCAAGCGAACCGAGGAAGCGGCGGCCCGCGCCGAGGTAGAAGCTCGGCAAGCCCACGCTCGCGCTTTGGCCGAGATGAGCCCGAATCGCCGCCGTGTCGAAGAATTCATTGCCGATTTCGCCGCGCGTGCCGAGCAACTGCGCGGCAACAAGGAAAACGCCAACGCCGTGTGCCACAACGCGGCGAGGACACTCGCGCGGGATGCCGTCGCCTGGACCCATGAGGAGCGAATGGCGGTCGCCGACGCGATCGAACAATGGCTGCCGAAAGTGGTCAAGGTCGAGCTCAAGGACGAGCGCAAGAAACTCAAATTGTCGGCATTGCGTGCGCCATGAACACGACAAGCTCTTTCCCGGTCGCCCGCTACCGATTCGAATTCGAGGTCAGGCAGCCGATTCGTCTGCCTGACTACGCCGGCTCGATGCTGCGTGGCGCTTTCGGCCACGCGCTGCGCCAACTTGCGTGCATGACCCGGCAGAAGGATTGCGCCGCTTGCCCGCTGATCGCTTCCTGCCCGTATCCAGCCGTCTTCGCGCCGCCCCCGCCGACCAGTCACCGCCTGCAGCAGTTCTCGCAGCTGCCGGTGCCCTACGTCATCGAACCGCCGGCATGGGGCAGCCGCGTGCTCGCGGAAGGTGAAACGCTGATCTTCCACCAGGTGCTGATCGGCAAGGCGCTGCAGGAACTGCCGCTGATCATCCTGGCCTGGCGACGCGCGTTCGCGCGCGGCGTCGGCGCCGGCGACGGAACGGCGGATCTGCACCGCGTCATCCATTGCGGTGATGCCGGCGAGCACGAGATTCACCGCCCTGAAATCGGAACGATCGCTACGCATGCGCAGACGGTTGTCCTGAAAGGCACGGACGACAGCGCGACGCCCGGCGCCGCCGTGCTCCACTTTGAAACACCGCTGCGCCTGCAGCACAACGGCCGCGCGCTGCCCCCCGACAAACTGCAGGCGCGCACGCTGCTCATGGCCTTGACCCGGCGTGCGAGCCTGCTCGCCGAATTCCATGCTGACGGCCCGCTGGCCAGTGACTTTACGAAGCTCAGCACAGCCGCTGCACTGATCCGCGAAGAGAAGCGTCTGACCTGGCTTGACTGGACCCGCTTTTCGTCGCGGCAAAAGCAGAAAATGAGTCTCGGTGGCGTCATCGGCACCTGGCGGCTCGAAGGTCCCCTGGCACCGTTCGCCCCTTTCCTGCAACTCGGAGAATGGCTGCATGTCGGCAAGGAAGCAAGCTTCGGGCTCGGCCAATACCAGTTGGCCCGGGACCGCCACGAAGACACCTCTGACAGCCTCGACAAACCCCGCGACTGCCAGCGCCAAGTGTCTGAAACACAAGAATTAAATCTGTAGGTGCAGTCAGTAACCAGCCCTGAAATCAAAGGGATTGAGACATCATGCTGCTTGATGATAGCGGCAACCTCCGTCAGTAACCAGCCCTGAAATCAAAGGGATTGAGACATAACCGCGCTATCGTATGCGTCGAATGCTGGGTCAGTAACCAGCCCTGAAATCAAAGGGATTGAGACCGATTATCGATACGCAATATGCGATTATCGATTGTGTCAGTAACCAGCCCTGAAATCAAAGGGATTGAGACTCTACCTCGACTGCGTTATCGTATTCGTCAAACGGTCAGTAACCAGCCCTGAAATCAAAGGGATTGAGACTCAGTTGGAGTCATGCCTTCCTTCCTCATTGCGTCAGTAACCAGCCCTGAAATCAAAGGGATTGAGACAAAATCGCCTATGGTCTTACTGGCCAAAGCGGTCAGTAACCAGCCCTGAAATCAAAGGGATTGAGACTGAAGCATAACGTTCGATGCGCTCAAGGCGTGAGGTCAGTAACCAGCCCTGAAATCAAAGGGATTGAGACCAGTGGTTAGCAGCCAATGACCCAGACAATCTTCGTCAGTAACCAGCCCTGAAATCAAAGGGATTGAGACGCAATGCCCGGTGCGGCGTCGCTGATTCTGGCCAGTCAGTAACCAGCCCTGAAATCAAAGGGATTGAGACTCAGGTTGTTTGTACGAGCAGCCATGATTGAAGTCAGTAACCAGCCCTGAAATCAAAGGGATTGAGACCGACGCCTCACGTTTAACCGCGCTGGCGGCTTTTTGTCAGTAACCAGCCCTGAAATCAAAGGGATTGAGACTTGTTCGCGCTTTCGCGCTTGACAGCGGATGTCGTCAGTAACCAGCCCTGAAATCAAAGGGATTGAGACTATTTCTGTGATAGGCCAAAGCGCTGCCGTAAAGTCAGTAACCAGCCCTGAAATCAAAGGGATTGAGACCACTACTATCGCTTCAGGCGTATTACAACCTTCCGCGTCAGTAACCAGCCCTGAAATCAAAGGGATTGAGACCCCTCCTCGGTGTTCGTTGCGTTATCATAATGCGGTCAGTAACCAGCCCTGAAATCAAAGGGATTGAGACAGGAATAAGTGGTACATTATATAATCCCCTCCTCGGTCAGTAACCAGCCCTGAAATCAAAGGGATTGAGACTGCAAGAGTGCGCGCATCATGCATCTTGACGATGGCGTCAGTAACCAGCCCTGAAATCAAAGGGATTGAGACAAGATGCGCCGTGCGTTGCTGCAGTATGCCCGGAGTCAGTAACCAGCCCTGAAATCAAAGGGATTGAGACTGTTGTTGGATTCCCGCGTTACCGAACTGGCAGCGTCAGTAACCAGCCCTGAAATCAAAGGGATTGAGACTTCACGTGGTCCTCGAATGTGTTGAGGAGGTCTGGTCAGTAACCAGCCCTGAAATCAAAGGGATTGAGACGGCTCTATTGGGTTCAGCATGTGCTGGACGAACGGTGTCAGTAACCAGCCCTGAAATCAAAGGGATTGAGACCCATCCTTGGCGTTGTACATCAGGCGGCACTCGGTCAGTAACCAGCCCTGAAATCAAAGGGATTGAGACGCCCAAGATCAACAGGCAAAGCAGCCCAACTGCGTCAGTAACCAGCCCTGAAATCAAAGGGATTGAGACCCCCGTACCGTGTTGCGCTGCCGTTTCAATGGCCGTCAGTAACCAGCCCTGAAATCAAAGGGATTGAGACACTTCAACAGCGGCGATGCGCGCAAGCTCGCTATGTCAGTAACCAGCCCTGAAATCAAAGGGATTGAGACATCAACATAGGACGACACCAAAGCTAGTGTGCTGTCAGTAACCAGCCCTGAAATCAAAGGGATTGAGACGGAAGTGTTGCGGCATACCGCTCGATCCGCTGTCAGTAACCAGCCCTGAAATCAAAGGGATTGAGACATTGCTTTGTCTCCTGAAGTTGAACAGGCTTTTGTCAGTAACCAGCCCTGAAATCAAAGGGATTGAGACTCCCTAAGTCGGATGCAAGGTCACAAAGCGCCCTTGTCAGTAACCAGCCCTGAAATCAAAGGGATTGAGACGTGTTAACAATGGGAAACGCTAGAATGAAGCACGTGTCAGTAACCAGCCCTGAAATCAAAGGGATTGAGACTTGAGATTCTTGCCTGCTGGCGCGAAGACCTTACAGTCAGTAACCAGCCCTGAAATCAAAGGGATTGAGACGCAAGAGCAACGAAGCTGTACGCGCTTGCTGCTTTGTCAGTAACCAGCCCTGAAATCAAAGGGATTGAGACCCTCCGAGAGCTTAGCTTCGACGACTTCCTCCGTCAGTAACCAGCCCTGAAATCAAAGGGATTGAGACGCGGATAACCTTTGCAACCTTGGCGGTTTTGACGGCGTCAGTAACCAGCCCTGAAATCAAAGGGATTGAGACGCGGTTTTATTACCTGCCGTCAAGGTGCGGTTGTCGTCAGTAACCAGCCCTGAAATCAAAGGGATTGAGACCTTCCCATTAACCAGCTTCCTGACACGAACTGGGGTCAGTAACCAGCCCTGAAATCAAAGGGATTGAGACGCGGCCGATCTGTTTCGGGTAGGCGCCGGTTTTGGGTCAGTAACCAGCCCAGAAATCAAAGGGATTGAGACCGTCCGTGAGGGCAGACACTTTGTCGATAAGCTGTCAGTAACCAGCCCTGAAATCAAAGGGATTGAGACCTCAAGGCAACGTCCGGCCTGGTTCCGCTCTGCGTCAGTAACCAGCCCTGAAATCAAAGGGATTGAGACCTTCGCGCGGGCGCCGTTTTGTTGTGTTTTTGGTTCCATGTGTCAGTAACCAGCCCTGAAATCAAAGGGATTGAGACGCGGATAAACTGGTCCATGCGGGGCCTCATGCGAGTCAGTAACCAGCCCTGAAATCAAAGGGATTGAGACGTTTTCGCGTGCTCCACCGTGCAGCCGAGCCAGAGTCAGTAACCAGCCCTGAAATCAAAGGGATTGAGACGGTACGAGTCGCTGCCTGAATCGTCGAAATCACGTCAGTAACCAGCCCTGAAATCAAAGGGATTGAGACGCTCCTTACGCTTTCTTTGCGGCTGGTTTCGTGAGTCAGTAACCAGCCCTGAAATCAGAGGGATTGAGACCCGGGACGTTGGCAAGCAGATCGGAATAGTTTTGGTCAGTAACCAGCCCTGAAATCAAAGGGATTGAGATAACCTGCACACGTGCGACCTCCACATCGCCTCGGTCAGTAACCAGCCCTGAAATCAAAGGGATTGAGACCGCGTCCCTCCAGGTGATGCGCTCGCCTGGGGCGGTCAGTAACCAGCCCTGAAATCAAAGGGATTGACGGACGATTCCCGCCGCTGCATTTTTCCGCCTGTATCGATCAGTGATTTTCGGCAAGCTTGCCGGACCTGACAGGAGTGCCACGGAGGCCTATCGTGGCGACATGAACGATGTGGCGCGAACGCTGTACCTGGTCTGTTACGACATCTGCGAGCCGAAGCGGCTGCGGCGGGTGCACCGGTATTTGATGGGCTACAAGGTCGGTGGTCAAAAGTCGTTCTTCGAGTGCTGGCTGACCGCGGCTGAACTTCGTGAAGTGCGCAACACGCTGGCCGAATTGCTCGCTTTAAGTGAAGACCGGGCACACATCTTCCAGCTCGATCCGCGCATGCGGCGCGACATGTTGGGCCGGGCGACACAGCCGGTGACGGATGTTTTTCTGATCATTTGAGGGGGAGGAGAAACAATGACCAGTCTGTATGTTGACCGGCGCTGCGTGACGCTGAAGGCGGACGGCGAGGCGCTGGTGTTCTACGAGAACGGCGAGCGCATCGGCACCGTGCCGCTGGCGCCCTTATCGCGGGTCTTCATCCGCGGCGACGTGACGCTGTCGTCGTCGCTGCTCGGCAAACTCGGCGAGCGTGGAATCGGGGTGGTCGTTCTCTCCGGGCGCAAGGCGCTGCCGACGATGCTGCTCGGTCGTCCGCACAATGACGCGGCGCGGCGAGTGGCGCAGTACCGGCTGTCGCTCGACGCCAACTTCTGCCTGCGTTTTTCGCGGGCCATCGTCGAAGCCAAGCTGCGCGCACAGGCGGACTTCCTCACCCTCCGCCGCGACAACGAGCCGCGTTCACGCTATCTGCTGACGCTGTCCCTGCGGCAACTCGCCAGCTGCATCGGGGCGGTGGACGAGCAGCATTCGCTTGCTTCGCTGCGCGGCCTCGAAGGCGCCGGTGCCGCCGCCTACTTCGAGGGCTTCGCCGACCTGCTGCCCGAGCGCCTGAAGTTTGCCGGCCGCAACCGCCGGCCGCCGCGAGACCCGGTGAACGCGGTGCTCTCGCTCTCGTACACGCTGCTGCATGCTGAGGCAGTCCTGGCCTTGTACGGCGCCGGGCTCGATCCTTTCGTCGGGTTCTATCATGGGCTGGATTTCGGCCGCGAGTCGCTCGCCTGTGATCTGGTCGAACCACTGCGCGTCGAGATCGATCAGCACACCCTGATGCTCTTTCGCTCGGAGAAACTGCGCGCCGACGATTTTTCACAGACTGACGGCGGCTGCCTCCTCGGCAAGGCGGGACGCGCCCGCTACTACGCCGAGTGGGAGCCGCTGGCCGGGCGGCTGCGCAAACTGCTCACCGAAAGCGTGTCCGACGTGGCGGCAGCGATCACCCAAGCGGGTTCCGTCGATGCGCCGCCCGCGCAGCGCAAGGATACGCATGCGCTGCTGCCGCCACTCGCTACGGATGGCCTCGATACGCTGGCCGAAGCCGAAGATGATGACTTCGACGAATAGTTTGCAGGCCTTCGTGATCGGCTACGACATCAGCAACCAGCGCCGCTTGCAGCGCATCCATCGCGAGATGTGCAAGCACGCGGCGCCGCTCGAGTACAGCATCTTTCTGCTGGTCGGCAGCGAAGTCGACAAGGACCGCTGCCTGGACGAGATTGCCGAGCTGATGGAACTTGCCGACGACGACGTGCGCTGCTATCCGCTGCCCGCACGCGGCTTTCAGGGCCGCATCGGGCGCGCCAGTTTGCCGGAGGGAATCGTGTGGACCGGGCTGCCCGCGGCAATCGCCTGAGCGGCGAGCCTGCAGGCTGCCAGGCGCCAGGCCGTGCCAGCCGCAGCGCCGCCCGCATCGCACACCCGACTGCGTCCCGCACGCCGTTATTGACCAACTCGGTCACCGTCACCGTCGCCGTGACCGACACCGTCATTGCGACGAAGCGCAGCCGAGCTGGCAATCCGGTGCCATCCTCTCGCTGACTTTCGACCGTATCAGCCACGCGAAGAGCCAAACCTCTGGATTGCCGCGTCGGCTTCGCCTCCTCGCAATGACCTGCGAGCTGCGCTAGTGCTCCTTTCATGACGAGACTTTGCGCAAGCCCGCAGGCAGCGCGAACCCCGTGCGGTAGCTGGAATTCCTACGCTCCACCCGGCCCGCAACACCAAGCGCGCGGCGCCGGCGGCACTTCAGGGGCTGCGGCGTTCGACAAGGTAGGCTTCGATGCAGGCACCGAGCTGCTCAAGCTGGTCGGCATCGAGTTCCGTACCACGCAGTGCGGACGGCAGGCGCAGCGTGAGATGGTAGTAACGGGCTCCGCGCGCGCAAACCTCGGCGGCAAGATTGATCGGCAGGGTGCCGATAACCGTGTCACCTGTAGCAACCTGTTGCGGGTCGAGATGGGCGAGCTGCCGATCAACGGCGATGCCCTGCCGCTGAGCCCAGGCGACGGCACCCGGGTGGCGGGAGACGAACCAGATAGTCATGTCAAGGCGCGCTCGAACCAGTAAGCATCGCCGGAAAAAGCCCGGGGTTTAAGGCGATTGTCGGAAAAGAACATACCGGATTGCGCCGAATTTTCGGTCGTCTTCGAGGCACGACAAGAGGCGCATAATCGACCGATGTAACGGTCAGGCAATCGGCAACTCGCACTGCCGTTCCAGGCGACCAAGCGTCCTGACTTGCCGCTCGCGCTCGGCTCCTTTCACGATTGCCTTCATCGCAGCGCTTGCCCAGCAGCAGCTCGCCCGGCTTGGTCAGCCACGTCCAAGACGCCGTATCGCAAGAAGGTTTCGCGTATCTCGGTTGCGCGCTGCGCGGACTGGACGACGACAGCCGGCGCGGCTTGGCGCCTTCGGTCACGCGCTCTTGCCGGAATACCGTTCTATCGCCGAGATCTCGGCGCGCAGGCGAATCAGCAATTGTTCGCGCGCCACCTGCGACTGCCTGCGTGCTTCGGTGGCAACGGCTTCCATCAAGGCATCGAGTTGTTCATCGGAGGGCTCACGGGTGATGTCGTTCAGATCGAATGTCTGCAGATTCATCGCTTTCTCCAGAAGCCATCGCCGCCTTTGGCTGGCAACGAAGCATTCTAGTGGAGTGCTGGATTCTTGATGAGACTTTCGGCAACCATCCCCCGCTCACCGTCATTGCGAGCTGGGGTAGTGCTCCTTTTATAACAAGACTTTCAGCAAGCCAGAAAGCAGCGCGAAACCCATGCGCTACCTGACATTCATTCGCTCGACCCTGCCAGCAACACCACACGCGCGGCGCCTGCGGCACTTCAGCGGCCGTGGCGCTCGACAAGGTTTGCGTTGCCGGGTGGCGGCCGACGGCGACACACCTACCCCGCACAACAAGCGCAGGGCGACACCTCGATCATTACCGAATCGTACATCCAAGGTCGGCCATCACGCCGTCAGACGAGGCTGAGCAGTTCGTCCCCGCGATCTGCGGCTGAACCGCCTTCGCCGCCTCCAGATACACACCGGCCAGCTTATTCACGAGGGCAAGAAGGGCTGAGCCGCCCCCTCCGGACCCAGAAGCCTCCTGCTCTCCAGCACGCTGTTCTGCGTGTTGCTGCAGGCTGCTCAGAAGCACAAGAAGATCTGACGCGCCCCCTTCCAACGCAGAAGCCGCCTGCGCTGCGACACGCGCGTCCGTCTGTGGCGACAGGCTGCTTACCTCGAAAGCCTCGCGCTCTGCGCCACGCGATTCCGCTTGTAGCGGCAGGCTGCGTGCCTCGGAAGCCTCCTCCTCTGCGGCAAGCGGTTCCGCTTGCGGCGGCAGGCTGCGCGCATGGTTGAGGTCCGTCCTTAGATGG
>Ga0209573_1000777_pt1 | contig 58864 bp, 60 predicted proteins | sample TNRBio252014_DNA_FD_185870 | JGI IMG/M metagenome (GOLD analysis project Ga0209573, IMG submission 185870) | Wastewater treatment Type I Accumulibacter community from EBPR Bioreactor in Madison, WI, USA - TNR Reactor_6/25/2014_ DNA (SPAdes)... | ecosystem: Engineered > Bioreactor > EBPR >...
CTGATCACTGCGTGTTCCTCCCTCATGAACGTGGGAGGCATTGTTCCGCGTGGGCGCGGGCGGAAAAAGAACGCCGCTCAGTGACCGGTTACGATCAGGGTGCGGCAGGCCCACGGGCAGATGTAGGCCACGTACAGCACGTAGCGCCCGGCTTCGGGGGTGAAACCTTCGGGGCTGTCCGCGCCGATGCGATGCCGGAAGCCGGAGTCCTGGCGCAGGAATCGACCCGCGTCGTCGCTCGCCTGCACCGGTTGCCACTTTTCCACCCACTGCCCGTTGATCAGCATGCGTCGCGCCTCCCTTTTTTTTAATTGGCCTTTGCGTGGACGACAAGGTATTGCGATCGGCGACCCGGAAAAAGCCCGCTCCCGGGATGCACTGTTCCGCCGCCCGCAACGAAAGCGACCGCGTGCGTGGCCTCACCAGCCCGGCGGCGGTGCGGCGAAACGTTCGGCAAGGAAGTCGACCAGTGCGCGCACCTTGGGCGGGACGAACTTGCGCGTGGGATACAGCGCATAAATGCCGAGCGTGACGGATCGATACGCGGGCATCAGCTCCACCAGCGTCCCGGCGGTCAGATCATCGGCGACCAGGAAGCCGGGTTGCAGGATCACCCCCTGGTCGGCGAGCGCCATTGCGCGGCAGGTGTCGCCGCTGTTGGTGTGCGCGGACGGGCGGGTGCGCACGCTCACGCGCCCGTCCGGCCCGTCGAACTGCCACTCGTCGCCCCCCGACCGGTAGCTGTAGGCGATGACCGTGTGGCTGGCGAGGTCCGCCGGCACCCGGGGTGTGCCGTGGGCCGCCAGATAACCGGGTGCGGCGCACAGCACGATGCGGGTGCGGGCAAGCTGCCGGCAGACGAGGGTGGAGCTGGGCAGCGCGGCGATCCGGATCGCCATATCGAAGCCTTCCTCGACCAGATCGACGGTGCGGTCCGATAGCGTGATCTCGAGCTGCACCTGCGGGTGCAGGTCGCGGAACGCGCCCCACAGGGGCGCCAGATGGCGAATGCCGAAAGTGACCGGGGCGTTGATGCGCAACAGCCCGCGTGCCGCACCGCTGCGCGAATGCAGCTCGGCTTCGGCTTCCTCGAGCCCGGCGAGCAACTCCCGGCTGCGGGCGTAGAAGCGTTCGCCATCCTCGGTCAATGACAGGCGTCGGGTCGTGCGGTGCAGCAGGCGCACGCCGAGTCGCGTTTCCAGCTCGCCCACGTAGCGCGAGGTGGCCGCCCTGGACAGCCCGAGCGCCTCGGCCGCGCCCACGAAGCTGCCGGCATCGACCACCGCGCAGAAGGTCTGCATTTCGACAAAGCGGTCCATTGTCTCTTCCAGTGGAACAGTTTCTTCTTGGGATACTCGTTTATCTCAATATGGGTGCCCCGTAAAGTGCCGTCCATGGGCAGCGCAACGTCACAAGACGCTGAACCCACAGACCGATAACGACCCCACGGAGAAACACCATGACCCATCCCCTGATCAAGCGCCTGTTGTTCACCAACGCCGGCTGGGCTGCGCTCGCCCTGCGCATTCCGGTCGGCATCATCTTCGTCGCCCACGGCGCGCAGAAACTCTTCGGCTGGTTCGGCGGTTACGGCCTCGAAGGCACTGGCCAGTGGATGGCCTCGATCGGCCTGGCGCCCGGTTATCTGATGGCCTTGCTCGCCGGTAGCGCGGAGTTCTTCGGCGGTATGGCGCTGATCATTGGGCTGCTGGTGCGCCCGGCAGCGGCGGTGCTCGCGATCGCGATGCTGGTGGCGATCTTCAGCGTGCATGTCGGCAACGGCCTGTTCATGAGCAAGAATGGCTACGAATTCGGCCTCGCCCTGCTGGCGGTGTCGGTGTCGCTGCTGCTGAGCGGTGCGGGACGGGCGTCGATCGATGCGGCGCTGAGCCGGGGCGGGCCGCAAGCCTGAGCGCCGGACTGGAAGACCGGGCCCCGCGAGGGCCCGGATCGGCCCCTGCTCTCCGGCGCAAGCCTTCGCCGTCTTTTCGGAGAATTCAGATGCAAACACTTCCTACCCTGTTCGTCTCGCACGGTGCGCCCACCTTCGCGCTCGACCCCGGCCTCGCCGGCGCAAACCTTGCCGCGCTTGGCCGTCGGCTGCCGCGCCCGCAGGCGGTGCTGGTGGTGTCGCCGCACTGGATGACGCGCCAGCCGCAGGCCACGCTGGCGCTGCGGCCCGCAACCCTCCACGATTTTGGCGGCTTCGATGCGGCCCTCTACACGCTGCAGTACCCGGCCGAGGGCGCGCATCTGGCCGCGCGTCGTGCGCTTGAGCTGTTGCAGGCGGCGGGTCTGTCCGCGACGCCGGACGCCGATCGCGGCCTCGACCATGGTGCGTGGGTGCCGCTGATGCACCTCTACCCCGAGGCTGACGTGCCGGTGTTCCAGGTGGCGCTGCCGGTGTGGCTCGATGCGGAGGGCGCTTACGACTACGGCCGCGCGCTGGCGCCGCTGGCGGACGAAGGCGTGCTGATCGTGGGGTCGGGCAGCCTCACCCACAACCTTTACGAGTTCCGCCTCGGCGATCCGCGCGCAGAGGCCTATGCGGCGGAGTTCGCGCACTGGGTGCGCGCCGCAGTGCTGGCGGGCGACCACGAGCGGCTGCGTCGCGCACTGGCGATCGCACCGCACGCTCGCCGCGCACACCCCACCGCCGAGCACTACCTGCCGCTGCTGGTGGCCGCCGGCGCGGCTGCGCAGGCCGTGCCCGCGAGCGTGGTCGAGGGCGGCATCGTCCATGGCGTGCTGTCGATGGATTCCTTCCTGTTCGGTGCCGACCCCGCCGTGGCGCAGGATCGCGCTGCGAACACCCTGTTGCCGAACTGAGGCCCGACCATGTCCGGTCAAGACCTCATCGTTCAACAGGCGCCCGTGCCCGCCGCGCGCCTGATCCTGCTGTTCCACGGCGTGGGCGCCCGGCCCGAGGACCTCGTGCCGCTCGGCCGCACGCTCGCCGCCGCAGACCCCGCCGCCTGGGTGGTGAGCGTGTGCTCGCCCGCAGCCTGCGATCTGGGCAGAGGCTGGCAGTGGTTCTCGGTGCGCGGCGTGACCGAGGACAACCGCCCGGCGCGCATCGCCGAGGCGCTGCCACAGTTCATGCGCACCGTGCGCGACTGGCAGGCAAGGGCAGGGGTGAAGCTCGCCGGCACGACGCTGATCGGTTTCTCGCAAGGGGCGATCATGGCGCCCGAATCCACCCAGCTGCCCGAGTCTGTGGCCGCGCGCGTGATCTCGCTCGCCGGCCGCTTTGCGTCCCCGCCGCGCGTGGCGCCGATGGCGACGCAGGTGCATCTGCTGCACGGTGACCAGGATCCGGTGATCGATTCCCGCCACAGCCTCACCGCCGCCGAAACCCTGCGCTCGCTGGGTGCGGCGGTCACCGTCGAGCGCTTTCCCGGTCTGGGGCACGGGGTGGATTCACGCATGGCGGCGCGCGTCAGGGCGCTCGCTGCCTGAGCGAGGACCGGGGTGCCCGCCGGCCTGATCAGGAGGCCTGCGGCGCGTCCTGCCGGGGCAGGGTGATGGCGAAGCATGTGACCCCCGCGGCGGAGGATTGCGCGCTGATCTCACCCCCATGTGCGCGCACGATGGAGCGCGTGATGGCCAGCCCCAGCCCCGCGCCTTCACCGTGGCGCGCGCGCTGGGTGCTGGCGCGATGGAAGCGGTCGAAGATGCGCTCGAGCTGGTCGGGGGGGATGGGGTCGCCGACGTTGCTCACGGCAATGCGGACCTGGGCGGCGTGCGCCTCGATGGCGATCGTGATCGCGCCGCCGGCCGGGGTGTGGCGCAGCGCGTTCGAGATCAGGTTCGACAGCGCGCGCTGCAGCATCAGGCGGTCGCCATGAACGCTGGCCTGGCCCTGGCGTTCGATGCGCACCTGGCGCTCGTCGGCGAGCGCCTCGTAGAAGTCGATGAGCGCGTCTGCCTCGCCGGCCAGGTCGATGGACTCGCCTGCATGCGCGAGGGCGTTTTCTTCGGCCTTGGCGAGGAACAGCATGTCGCTGACCATGCGCGCGATGCGCTCGTATTCCTCCAGGTTCGAGGCCAGGATGTCCTGGTATTCGTCGATCGTGCGCGGGCGCGACAGCGCCACCTGGGTCTGGGTCATCAGGTTCGAGATCGGCGTGCGCAGCTCGTGGGCGATGTCCGCCGAATAGTCGGCGAGGCGCTGGAATGCCGCTTCCAGGCGGGCGAGCATGCCGTTGAAGGCGTCGACATGGTCGCGCACTTCGAGCGGCGCATCGGTGGCGGCGAGGCGCTCGCCGAGCTGCCGCGCCGACAGCCGGCGGGCGGTTTCGGTGACCCGGCGCAAGGGGGCGAGCCCGCGGTGCGCGGCAAACCAGCCGAACAGCGCCGCCACCAGCGCCGCCACGGCGACGCCCGCCCAGGTGGCCTTGCGCACCGAGGCGAGAAAATGGGTGTGATGGGAAAGGTCGAGCGCGAGCAGCACCTCAAGCGTCTCCTCGTTCGCGCTGCTTGCGGGCAGGTCGATGCGCACCGCCAGGCCACGGTGCGGATGCCCATCGACCGTCCACGCTCCCGCAGCCTCCTCCAGACGCGCACCCGCCCGTTGCGCGGGGGTGAAGTGTTCGGGATGGATTACATGCAGCACGTGCCCGTCGACCGTGCGCAGCAGCACGCCCACGCTCTCGTGTCCGACAAAGGACCGGTCCAGCCCCTCGAAGCGCGCCGGCGGCGCCTGATCCGCGCGGCTGTCGTGCAGGGCGTTGCGGATGAGCGTGAGCTTGCCGTGCAGTTCGTGCGCATCCAGCTCCTCGAAGTGCGCGTCCAGCATGCGCCCGAACAGCACGGCCGCGAGCACGAGCAGGCACGCGGTGAGGGCGGCGAAGAGGGTGGCCAGGCGGGCGGTCAGCGAGGCAATGCGGATCATCGTCAGGCCGGCTCCATCGCCTCGAGCACGTAGCCCATGCCGCGCACCGTGCGGATCAGCTTGGGCTCGAAGGGGTCGTCCACCTTCGCCCGCAGCCGGCGCACCGCGACCTCGATCACGTTGGTGTCGCTGTCGAAGTTCATGTCCCACACCTGTGACGCGATCAAGGAGCGCGGCAGCACCTCGCCCTTGCGGCGCAGCAGCAGCTCGAGCAGGGCGAACTCCTTGGCGGTGAGGTCGATGCGCTGCCCGCAGCGCGTCACCCGGCGGCGCAGCAGATCCAGCTCCAGGTTTGCAGAACGCAGGGCTTCGGGCTCGTGGCTGCGTCCGCGACGCAGCAGCGTGCGCACGCGCGCGAGCAGTTCGGCGAACGCGAAGGGCTTGACCAGGTAATCGTCGGCGCCGAGCTCCAGACCGCGGACGCGGTCCTCCACCTGGTCGCGTGCGGTCAGGAACAGCACCGGCATCGCCCGGTTGTTGCGCCGCAGCGTCTGCAGGATGCCCCAGCCATCGAGCGTTGGCAGCATCACGTCGAGCACGATGAGGTCGTAGTCGCCGTTGAGCGCGAGGTGGAGCCCGTCGAGCCCGTCTCGCGCCAGATCGACCACGAAGCCGGCCTCGGTCAGCCCCTGGCGCAGGTAGTCGCCGGTCTTGACCTCGTCTTCGACGATCAGGATTTTCATGCTTGTACTCCCTCACATCGGGTTTCGCGTGCCGCCAATTTTGCAGCGTGGGCCGGCCTCGAACCCCGGATTACAGAAATGTAATGCCCGGGTCAGGACGAGGACAGGCGCGCAAGCGCAAGATCGAGCGCGAGACACGACGTTTCGCTTCACCTTCGTTTCACACCGCAATCACTGGGGGATCGATCATGAAACACAGTCTGCATCGTCTTGGCCGCCTCGTGCCGGTCGTCGCGCTGGTCGCGGCGCTCCATGGCAGTCCGGCGCTCGCGCAGACGGATTGGAGCAGATGATGAAGATTCACCCGGCCGCCGCGTCGGCAGCGCCCAGGTGAGCGCATGGAGCGCGCGCGCCCGATGAACCGTCGCCGCCGTTTTCTCGCCACCGGCCTCACGGCCGGTGTGCTTGCCGGGTACCGCCACGTCTTCGCACATGGCGGTCCCGAACGGGCTTCGAAGGGTGCCGCCGAGGCGCCCAGTGCGCAGCAGCAGTGGGGGATTGCGGGCGACAGGAAGGCGGTGTCACGCACGATCGCCATCGTGATGAGCGACGAGATGCGTTTCGTGCCCGACCGCATCGCGGTGCGCCGCGGCGAGACGATCCGCTTCACCCACGAGAACCGCGGCGCCGTGATGCACGAGATGGTGCTCGGCACGCCCGGGACGCTCGCCGAACATGCCCAGCTGATGCAGCGCTTCCCCGGGATGGAGCACGACGAGCCGTGGATGGCCCACGTCGCGCCGGGCGGGCGGGGCGAGATGATCTGGCAATTCAACCGTGCCGGCGAATTCCAGTTCGCCTGCCTGATTCCGGGGCATTTCCAGGCCGGCATGGTGGGCACGATCGACGTCGCAGGCTGACAGAAATGTAATCCGCGCGTCAGCCTCCGGTCGGAGACCGCCTCGCATAATGGCTGCGACGTTCGCCATCCGCCCGGAACCCCGAGCCCGCGAGCCCGCGAGCCCCCATCCCCGAGTCCCCATCCCCGGCCCCCTGGAGCCCCCCTCATGAACAAGCCCCTCATCATCACCGCACTCCTGGCCGTGCTCGGCAGCGCCGCCCCGGCGGCGTTCGCGCAGGCCGATCATTCGGCCCATCACGGCGGTGGGAGCGCCCCGGCCGCGGCCGACGCCAGGCTGGCCGAAGGCACGGTCAAGAAGATCGACAAGGCGGCCGGAAAGCTCACCATCGCGCACGGCCCGCTCGAGTCCCTCGGCATGCCGCCGATGACGATGGCGTTCCGCGCTGCCGAGCCGGGCCTGCTCGATCAGGTCAAGGTGGGCGACAGGATCCGCTTTGCGGTCGACAAGGTCCGTGGTGTGCTGACCGTCACCGCGGTTGAAGCAGTGCAGTGATGCGCGTGGTTCGACCTGCGCCGGCAGGGTTCGCGGCTTCCGCCGCTCCTACTGGACCCCGACGCGCTCGAAGCCCCATGTAGGAGCGGCGGCAGCCGCGAACGTTTCCCCAGGACCCCAACGCGCTCGAAGCCCCATGTAGGAGCGGCGGCAGCCGCGAACGTTTCTTCGCAGGCAGCTCAGGTCCGCAGCTCACCTCACCACGCCCCACCCTCGATTCGCAAATCTACCGGCCCTGTCCGCCATGAAGCCGCGTCTGTCTCCCCTTGCCAATCACCTCGCTCGCCGCTCGGCGCTCGCCCTGACCCTCGCCTTCGGCCTCGGCAGCGCGGGCGTGTTCGGCCAGGACGTGAACACCGCGCCGGCGCTCGGCGCCAGCGCCTTGTCCCTGATCGAGTACGCCCGCCAGGGCAATCCGGGCTTTGCCGCCGCGCGCGCGGAGGCCTCCGCCGCCCGTGAGCGTGTGACGCCCGCCGGCGCGCTGCCCGACCCGACTTTCGAAGTCGAGTTGATGGACGCCACCAACACCATGAACGGGCGCTCGGCCTCGCTGCTGCCTGGCCAGGTGGGCGAGACGCGGTATCGCATCACCCAGCCGCTGCCCGGGTGGGGCAAGCGCGACTTGGCGGTGAAAGCCGCCCAGGCCCAGGCCACCCAGGCCGATGCGATGCGCGATACCGCCTGGGCCGAGCTCGCGGCAAAGATCGAGACGCTGTGGTTGCGCTACTACGCGGCCGACCGCGAGCTCGTTCTCAACCGCGAGGGCTTGACCTTGCTGAAAAGCCCGGAGGAGCTCAGCCTCACGCGTTACGAGCTGGGCTTGCTGCCGCAGCAGGCGGTGTTGCGCATGCAGCGTGAGATCACTGCGCAGCGCCTCGCGCTCGTGGAGGTCGAACAGCGGCGCAAGGGCCTGGCAGCGGGGCTCAACGGCCTGCTCGGCCGGGCGCATGATGCGCCGCTCGCCGCACCCGCAGATCCAGCCCCCTTGCCCGAGCAGCTTGAGGCGGGCGCCCTTTTTGAGGCGGCGGCCAGCGCCAATCCGGAAGTGAATGCCGCCACCTACGGCATCGATGTGGCACGTGCCGAGCGCGAACGAACGTATCAGGACCGCTTGCCGGACTTCGCCGTCGGCGTGCGCAACAGCCGCCCTGATGAAGGCAAGGCGTCCTGGGACGTGATGTTCGAGGTGATGATCCCGCTGCAGCAAAACAGCCGCCGCGCGAAGGAGCGCGAGGCCGAATACCTGCTGATGGCGGCCGAGGCGCGCCGTGACGACGCCAGGGCGCGCGCGACCGGTGAGCTCGGCAGCGCCTGGTCGATGTACGCCCAGGGGCAGGAAACCCTGCGCCTGCTCGATCACACCCTGCTGCCGCAGGCGCAGGCCACCCGTGACGCGAGCCGCGCGGCGCTCGCCAGCGGCACGGTCGATTTCGACAGCGTGATCGAGGCCGAGCGCCAGCTCATCGACATCCGCACGCGACGCCTGCAGACCGAACTCGAGACCCGCCTGGCGCTGGCCGAGATCAGGAAACTGACTGGAGAATTGAAGTGAGCGCTGCCGTCCGGATGACGACGACCGCCGCGGCCGTGGCGATCGCTGCGGCTGCAGGGTACTGGTTTGCGCAGGTGCAACATGCGGCGGCGCCCATGGTGCTGGCCGGCGAGGGCGCTCCTGCCGCGGCGCCAGCCTCCGTCGCTACGGCCGCGGCCGCGCCGGCCACCGCGCGCGAACGCCAGATCCTCTACTACCGCAACCCGATGGGCCTGCCCGACACCTCGCCGGTGCCGAAGAAGGACTCGATGGGCATGGACTACATCCCGGTCTACGCCGACGACCGGCCCGACGGCAGCGGCGCGGTGGCGGTCAGTCCGGCGCGCATCCAGACCCTGGGCGTGAAGACGGCGCTGGTCGAGCTGCGCACGGTGGACGCGGCGGTGCGCGCCAGCGGCCGCATCGAGATCGACGAGCGCCGCCAGGTGGTGGTGGCGCCGCGCTTCGAGGGCTGGATCGAGCGCCTGCATGTGAATGCGGTGGGCGATCCGGTCAAGAAGGGCCAGCCCTTGTTCACCGCCTATAGCCCCGAGCTGCAATCGACCGGCGAGGAGCTGCGCATCGCAGAGCGCCTGGCCGGCCAGAGCGCGGCCCATGATCCGCTGGCGAGCGAATCCGCCCGCCGCCTGGCGGAGGCGACACGCGCGCGCCTGCGCAACCTGCAGGTCGCCGGCCAGGCGGGCGCGCGCCAGGTCTTCCATGCCCCGGCGAGCGGCGTCGTGCTGGAGAAGATGGCGATCGAGGGCGGGCGCTTCATGCCCGGCGAGGCGCTGTTTCGCATCGCCGACCTGTCGAAGGTGTGGATCGTCGCCGACGTCTTCGAGCAGGACCTCGCCCGCGTGCAGGTCGGCCAAGGTGCGCAGGTGACCCTCGACGCCTGGCCCGGGCGCAGCTTCGCGGCGCGCGTCGGCTACCTGTATCCCACGCTCGACCCTGCCACGCGCAGCACGCGTGTGCGTCTGGAACTGGACAACGCGCAAGGGCTGCTGCGCCCGGGCATGTTCGCCCAGGTCGCGCTCGCAGTCGGCGACGCCAGCCCGAAGGCGGTGGTGCCGAGCTCGGCGATCATTGACGACGGCGAGCGGCGGGTGGTGCTGATCGCGCTCGGCGAAGGGCGCTTCAAGCCGCAGCCGGTGAAGCTGGGCGAGCGCGGCCGCGAGGTGGTCGAGGTGCTCGAGGGCGTGGAGGCGGGCGATCGCGTCGTGGTGTCGGCCCACTTCCTGATCGACTCGGAGAGTCAGTTGAAGGCCGCGCTGGCGAACCTGATGGAGGCCGATGCCAGCGAACACACCGCCGCACCCCGCTACGAAGCCGAGGGCACGCTTGACGCCATCGATGCCGAAACGGGCAGCCTCACCCTGACCCATGGCGAGATCCCGGCGCTGAGCTGGCCGGCGATGACCATGGACTTCGTCATTGCCGACCTCGGCCTGGTGAAGGGCATCGCGCCTGGTGCGCCGGTGCGCTTCGTGTTCGAGGCGGGCGAGCCGGGCGAGTACATCGTCACCGGGATCGAGCCACTTGCGGGCGGCGCAGCTGCAGCGGCCGCTGGCGACCGGAGCGGGGAGGGCGCCAACGGAGCTCATGGCGCTCAAGGCGGGCACTGAGATGCAGATCCCGGTGACGAGTCCTTCCGGCCCCACGCCAGCTGATGCGGCCGCAGCGCCGACTGCGGCAGCGGGCGTGCTCGACCGCGTCATCGACTGGTCGGCGTGCAACGTCTTCCTGGTGCTGCTGGCCACGCTGTTCCTGATCGGTGGCGGCCTCTACGCGGTCAGGCACACGCCGCTCGACGCGCTGCCCGACCTCTCCGACGTGCAGGTCATCGTCTACACCGACTACCCGGGCCAGGCGCCGCAGGTGGTCGAGGACCAGGTCACCTATGCGCTCACCACCTCGATGCTTGCCGTGCCGCGCGCCAAGGTGGTGCGCGGCTTCTCGATGTTCGGTGCGTCCTATGTGTATGTGATCTTCGAGGACGGCACCGACATCTACTGGGCGCGCTCGCGCGTGCTGGAATATCTGAGCACCGCCGCCAGCCGCCTGCCGCAGGGCGTGGCGCCGCAGATCGGGCCGGACGCCACCGGCGTGGGCTGGGTCTATCAGTACGCGGTGCTCGGCAAGGACATGAGCCTCGCCGACACGCGCAGCCTGCAGGACTGGTACGTGCGCTACCAGCTCACCAAGGCGCAGGGCGTGTCGGAAGTCGCCAGCATCGGCGGCTTCGTGCGCGAGTACCAGGTCACCGTCGATCCGCTGCGCCTGGCCGGCTACGGCATCACGCTCGACCAGGTCACGCAGGCGATCCGCGCCTCCAACCGCGACGTCGGCGGCCGGGTGGTGGAGCTCGCCGAGAAGGAATACATGGTGCGCGGCCGGGGCTACCTGCGCAGCGTGGACGACATCGCCGACATCGTGCTGAAGGCCGAGCGCGGCACGCCGGTGCGCGTGGGCGACGTCGCCCGCGTCGAGCTGGTGCCGGCCGAGCGGCGCGGCATCGCCGAGCTGAACGGCGAGGGCGAGGTCGCGTCGGGCATCGTCATGGCGCGCTTCGGCCAGAACGCACTCGACGTGATCGCCAACGTCAAGGCCAAGATCGCCGAGATCGCCCCCGGCCTGCCGGCGGGCGCCGAGATCGTGCCGGTGTATGACCGCTCCGAGCTCATCGAGCGCGCCATCGGCAACCTCAAATGGACGCTGCTCGAAGAGAGCCTGATCGTCGCTGCCGTGTGCATCGTCTTTTTGCTACACGTGCGCAGCGCACTGGTGGCAATCATCACGCTGCCACTGGGCATCCTGTTCGCCTTCATCGCCATGCGCAGCCTGGGGCTGGGCTCCAACATCATGAGCCTGGGCGGCATCGCGATTGCGATCGGGGCGATGGTCGATGCCGCGATCGTGATGATCGAGAACGCACACAAGCACATCGAGCGCCTGCCCGCAGGGGCGGACCAGAAGGCGCGCGGCGCGGCGATCGTGCTTGCGTGCAAGGAGGTGGGGCCGGCGCTGTTCTTCTCGCTGCTCATCATCACCGTGTCCTTCCTGCCGGTGTTCGCGCTCGAAGGCCAGGAGGGCCGGCTGTTCTCGCCGCTCGCCTTCACCAAGACCTTCGCCATGGCCGGCGCCGCGCTGCTGTCGGTGACCCTGGTGCCGGTGCTGATGCTGTTCTTCGTGCGCGGGCGCATCCTGCCCGAGGCGAAGAACCCGGTGAACCGGCTGCTGATCTGGCTGTACCGGCCGATCATCAAGGCGGTGCTGCGCTTCAAGCTGATGACTTTGCTGCTCGCCGTGCTGGCGATGGCCGCCACCATCGTGCCTGCGCGCCAGATCGGTTCGGAGTTCATGCCGACGCTCAACGAGGGCACGCTGTTCTACATGCCGGCGGCGCTGCCGGGCATGTCGGTGACCGAAGCCGGGCGCCTGCTCGCCACCACCAACCGCATCATCAAGACCTTCCCCGAGGTGGAATCGGTCTATGGCAAGGCCGGCCGCGCCAACACCGCGACCGACCCGGCGCCGCTCGAGATGTTCGAGACCGTGATCAACCTCAAGCCGCAGGACCAGTGGCGGCCGGGCATGACCACCGACAAGCTCATCGTCGAGATGGACGCCGCGCTCAGGTTCCCCGGACTGGCCAACTCGTGGACGATGCCGATCAAGGCGCGCATCGACATGCTCAGCACCGGCATCCGCACCCCGGTGGGGGTGAAGGTGTTCGGCAAGGATCTGGAGACGCTGGAGAAGGTGGCGCAGGCGGTGGAGGCCGCCGTGCGCAAGGTCCCCGGCGCGAGCAGCGCCTACGCCGAGCGCGTGGCCGGCGGCTATTACGTGGACATCGTGCCGCGCCGGGACCAGCTCGCGCGCTACGGGCTCACCATCGACATGCTGCAGGACGTGATCGCCACCGCGCTCGGCGGCGAGATGGTCACCACCACGGTCGAGGGCCTGGAGCGCTACGGCGTGTCGGTGCGCTACGCGCGCGGCCTGCGCGACGACCCGGCGCGGCTCGCCTCCGACGTGTTCGTGCCGACCATGAACGGCCCGATCCCGCTTGGCCAGGTCGCCGAGGTCAGGCTGACACGCGGCGCCCCCGCGATCCGCACCGAGAACGCGCTGCTGGCGGCTTATGTGTATGTCGACACCCGCGAGGCCGACCTCGGCGCCTTCGTCAAGCGCGCGCAGCAGGCGGTGGCCGAGGAGGTCGAGCTCCCGCAGGGCTACTACGCCAACTGGAGCGGCCAGTTCGAGAACATGGAGCGCGCCAGGGAGAAGATGAAGATCGTGGTGCCGGTGACCTTGGCGCTGATCTTCGTGCTGCTGTACCTGAACTTCCGCCGCCTCACCGAGACCCTGATCGTGATGCTGTCGGTGCCCTTCGCGCTGGTGGGCGGGGTGTGGCTGATGTGGTGGCTGGGCTACCAGATGAGCGTGGCGGTGGCGGTGGGCTTCATCGCGCTCGCCGGGGTGGCGGCCGAGACCGGTGTGATCATGTTGATCTACCTCGACCACGCGTGGAAAGCGGTTCGCGTACGCCGCCAGGCCGAGGGCCGCGAGGCCGGTGTCGCCGATCTGTACGCGGCGATCATGGAAGGCGCGGTCGAGCGCGTGCGCCCGAAGATGATGACGGTGGTGGCGATCATGGCGGGCCTGCTGCCGATCATGTGGAGCACTGGCACCGGCAGCGAGGTCATGAGCCGCATCGCCGCGCCGATGGTGGGCGGCATGGTGTCGTCGACGGTGTTGACGCTGGCGGTGATTCCGGCGCTGTATGCGCTGGTCAAGCAGTGGGAGCTGCGCCGCACGCCCGTTCGGACGCGAATTGTAACGGCAAGGTGAGCGCCATTGAGCGACCGGTTTCGATGCCGCGCCGCGCGGCGGGGCAGTCACGCTGCGGTCATGAATCCGTAAGACGATGGGCGCTCGCGGTCCCATCCGCTGACGCCCTATCGGTGACCCCATGAACAATCAGGATGTCGGCGATCTTCATCGCCGGATCGAACGGGAGCTGCTGGACAGCTACGATGAAGAGCTCGAGCTGGAGCTCGATGACCAGCGCTTCGACGAAATCGGCGCCAGCGCCGATCGGCTCCGGACAGCGGATGAGCGCTCGAATCGTCGCCGCTGCTTTGCCGAGCTGCTGCGCCTGCAGGGCGAGCTCGTGAAGCTGCAGGACTGGGTCGCCACCACCCGTCATCGTGTGGTGATCCTGTTCGAAGGGCGCGACGCGGCCGGGAAGGGCGGCGTCATCAAGCGCATCACCCAGCGCCTCAATCCGCGCGTCTGCCGGGTCGTCGCGCTCCCGGCGCCCAACAACCGCGAGCGCACGCAGTGGTATTTCCAGCGCTACGTGCCGCATCTCCCTGCAGCAGGCGAGATGGTGCTGTTCGACCGCAGCTGGTACAACCGCGCCGGGGTCGAGCGCGTGATGGGGTTCTGCACCGATGACGAGTACGAGGAGTTCTTCCGTTCGGTCCCGGAGTTCGAGCGCATGCTGGCCCGCTCCGGCATCCAGCTCATCAAATACTGGTTCTCGATCACCGACGAGGAACAGCATTTCCGCTTCCTGTCCCGCATCCACGATCCGCTCAAGCAGTGGAAGCTGAGCCCGATGGATCTGGAGTCGCGGGCGCGCTGGGAGCGCTACACGGTCGCGAAGGAGGTGATGCTCGAACGTACGCACATCCCGGAGGCGCCCTGGTGGATCGTGGAGGCGGACGACAAGAAGGCTGCGCGGCTGAACTGCATCCATCACCTGCTCGGCCAGTTCCCGTATGCCGAGATCCAGCGCCCGACGGTCGAGTTGCCGGCGCGCGTGCGGCATCCCGATTACACGCGGCACCCGGTGCCTCCGGAGATGTTTGTACCCGCCTGGTTTCCCTGAATCGCGCCCCTGATGCGGCTGCGCGCCGCGGCGAGCAGCGCCAGCTGCGGCCGTTCCCGAGCAGGAAAAATGCAGTCCGCGATCGCCTGCCACGCGGTGGCGGATGGTCGATGACGCTCGATCGTCGGCCCTAGCTGCGCAGCAGGAACACGCCGGCCATGACGACGATCGCCGCGACGATGCCGCGCCGCAGGTGGCCTTCCTTGAACCAGAGGGCGCCGATCAGGACGGCGAAGATCACCGAGCTCTCACGCAGCGCAGCGACCAGCGCGATCGGTGCCTGCGTCATCGCCCACAGTACGGTGGCGTAGGCGAGCAGGGCGGCGGTGGCGCCCAGGAGCCCCAGGCGCCAGTGGCTCAGGAAGTAAGGCCGCAGCGCTCCGCGATCGCTGCGCAAGCCCATGAGCAGGGCGCCGATCGGTTCGAGCAGGCTGAGGCAGAACACATAGGCGAGCGGGTTGCCCGCAAGGCGTGCTCCCTGCCCGTCCACCAGCGTGTAGGCCGAGATGGCCACGGCGTTCAGCACGGCGGCGTGGGTCGACGGATGCGAGACGATGCGGGCCGGTGACAGGCCGGACGCGAATCCGATGCCGATGACCCCGCAACTGATCAGGGCGATGCCCGCTGCGCCTTCGGGGCCCAGGGTTTCGCCCAGCACCGGGCCGGACAGCACGCCGACGATCAGCGGCGGCAGGCCGCGCATCAGGGTGTAGCTGGTGGCGAGCTGTCCGCCCTCGTAGGCCTTGATGAGCAGCATGATGTAGGCCGTGTGGATGAGCGCCGAGAGTCCCAGGTAAGGCCAGCTCTCGGCAGTTGGCAGGCCGGTGAACAACAGCCCCACGGCACCGATCGCTGCGCTGCAGGCGTGGAGCAGCAGCGTGTAGAGGCGCTTGTCGCCTGCCCCCCGGATCAGCGCGTTCCAGCTTGCGTGGAGGAGGGCAGCGGCGAGGACGGCGAGCGCGATCCCTGGGGTGAGCGTCATGCCAGGCCCGCTGCTGACTGGCGGTGGCCTCGGGGCGCCGCAGCGACGCCCGAGCCGGCGCCGTCACGCAGCATGCGCTGCCGTCCACCCTGGGCGTGGGCGAGGAGCGCCTGCGCGCAGCGCTCGCCGTCGCCGGTGGCCAGCAGGTCGACGATCGCGCTGTGCTCATCGGCGAAGTGCGGGATCGCCATCGGGGCGAACAGGTTACGGCGCCGGAACAGGGTGAGTTGCTTGACGAGCTTGCGATAGATGTCGATGAGCGGCTGGTTGCCGGTCATCTCCACGATCTGGTCGTGAAACCTGAGGTTGAGCACATGAAAGCCGTCGATGTCCTCCGTGGCCGCCGCTGCCTGCATGCGCTCGGTCATGCCGCGCAGGGTCGCGAGCTGGGCAGGGGTGATGCGGCTCGCCAGCAGCCGGCCGGCCGTCGCATCGAGCCCGGCGCGCACCTCGTAGATGTCGGCGGCCTCGTCGAGCGCGATCTCGCGCACGAACGCGCCACGGTTCTTCTCCTGGCGGATCAGCCCGCACTCCTCGAGCAGGCGGAACGCCTCGCGCAGCGGGCCGCGCGAGACGCCGAGGCGCTCGGCCAGCGCGACCTCGTTGAGCTTGGCACCGGGGGCAAGCTCGCCCGAGAGGATCAGCTTCTCGACCGATTCGGCCACGAGTCTGGTGAGCGAGGTGCGCTGGACGAGGGTGAGCGCGGTGTCGGTGGGGTCGGCAAGCAGGGCGGACATTTCGATCACGGGTGCGAAGAGGTGGCGCCAGTGTAGATCATTTTTCTAGGTTGTATATTGTCAACAATCTGCAATGTCCGGCGACTAAGCTGCCTGCAGTCTAGTCGGGTGCCTTGACCTTCACGTGACAGGAGCAGGCCCGACAAGCCGCGTTGCCCCTTTCATCCTGGAGATGTCGCATGACGCTCAAACGCCTTGCCCAAAGCCTCGCCGCCCTTGGCCTCGCACTGTCCGTGTCGATCCCGGCACAGGCCGAGAACACCGTGCTTAACGTCTATACCGCGCTCGAGACGGATCAACTGAAGGCCTATCAGGAAGCCTTCAACAAGCAGCATCCGGACATCGAGGTCAAGTGGACCCGCGACTCGACCGGCATCATCACCGCCAAGCTGCTGGCCGAGAAGAACAAGCCGGTGGCCGACGTCATCATGGGCGTGGCGGCCTCGAGCATGGTGGTGTTCGACCGCGAGCACATGCTCCAGCCGTATGCACCGCAGAACCTGAAGGAGATCAATCCGAAGTTCCGCGATGCCGCCAACCCGCCGAAGTGGGTGGGCATGGACGTCTGGGGTGCGGCCGTCTGCTACAACGTCGCCGAGATGCAGAAGCAGGGCCTGCCGCGTATCGAGAGCTGGAAGGATCTGCTCAAGCCCGAGTTCAAGGGCAAGGTGGTGATGCCCAACCCGAATTCGTCCGGAACGGGCTTCCTCGACGTGACCGCCTGGCTGCAGATGTTCGGCGAGAAGGGCGGCTGGGCGTACATGGACAAGCTGCACGACAACGTCGCCGTCTACACGCATTCGGGTTCCAAGCCCTGCGTGATGGCGGGTGCCGGCGAGTTCCCGGTCGGCATCTCGTTCGAATACCGCGCCAACACCGTGCGCGAGAAGGGCGCGCCGATCGACGTGATCTTCCCGAGCGAAGGCCTGGGCTGGGACGTCGAGGCCATCGCGATCGTCAAGGACACCCCGCGCGTCGAGGCTGCCCGCAAGCTCGCCGACTGGGCCGCGACCCGTGAGGCCAACGAGCTCTACGCCAGGAACTTCGCCGTGGTCGCCATCCCGGGCATCGCCACCCGCCTCAAGCACGTTCCCAGCGATTACGAACAGCGCCTGGTGAAGAACGACTTCGCCTGGATGGCGCAGAACCGCGACGCGATCCTCGCCGAGTGGCAGAAGCGCTACGCGAACAAGTCGGAAGCGAAGAAGTAAGCCCTTGTCCGTCACGTCGCCCGGGCGGTCTTGCCGTCGGGGCGGCGCTTGCCATTTCCGGGATCACGCATGGCGCATCTTGAGATTCGCAACCTGACCAAGCACTTCGGGGCCTTCGTCGCGCTCGACCAGGTCGATCTGGCCGTCGCGCGTGGCGAGTTCCTGGTGCTGCTCGGCCCGTCCGGGTGTGGCAAGACCACGCTGTTGCGCGCGATCGCGGGGCTCGAGCGGCAGGACGCCGGCGAGATCTTTCATGGGGGCGAGGAGATCTCGAAGCGCTCCCCGGCCCTGCGTGACTACGGCATCGTGTTTCAGTCCTACGCGCTGTTTCCGAACCTCACCGTCGCCGACAACGTCGCCTACGGTTTGAAGAGCCGCAAGGCCGATCGGGGCGCGGGACGCGAAGGCGTGCGCCGGCGCGTGGCCGAGATGCTCAATCTGGTGGGCCTGCCCGGCATCGAGCACAAATACCCCACCCAGCTCTCGGGCGGTCAGCAGCAGCGCGTCGCGCTGGCGCGTGCGCTGGCGACGGCACCCGACCTGCTGCTGCTGGACGAACCCTTGTCTGCGCTCGATGCCATCGAGCGCGTGCGGCTGCGTTCCGAGATCCGCCATCTGCAGACCCAGTTGGGCGTGACCACGATCATGGTGACGCACGACCAGGAAGAGGCACTGGCGATGGCCGACCGCATCGTGGTCATGAAGAGCGGCCGTATCCAGCAGGTCGGTGGCCCGCAGGACATCTATCGCGCACCGGCCAACGATTTTGTGGCCGACTTCATCGGGCGCGGCAACCTGATCGAGGGACCTGCCGTTGGAGAGCGTCATGTCCGGATGCGAAATGTGACGCTGCGCTGTGCCGAGCCCCTGTCGCCCGGTCGCTCGCACCGGTTCTATGTTCGTCCCGAGGACGTCTGCCTTTACGACACGCTGGATCAGTGCGAGAACAGCTTCTACGCCTATGTGCAGAAGCACGAATTCCTCGGCGCCTACTCGCTGGTCACCCTGCGTGCGCACGACCTGGCGGAACAGCCCGTGGTTGCGCAGTTTTCCAGCAACTACCTGGCGGGGCGATCGATCGCTGCCGGCGCCACCCTGCGCGTCGGCATTCCGCCCGAGCACCTGCGCCCGATGCCGGAGCCGGCATGACGCGACTCACCCTGTCACGGCCCTGGCTGGACGACGGTCAGACGACGAGTGAGCGGCTGAGTACCGGGCTGCTCATCGGCGCTGCGTTCTTGTTGTGCGTGTTCCTGATCCTGCCGCTCGGTGTGCTGCTGATGGGCAGCCTGTTCGACAATGCGGGCGAGCTCAGCCTCGTGCGCTTCGCCGAATTTGCCGCCACGCCCGGGATGGGCCGGGCGGTCTGGAACACGATCTGGGTCGCGCTCATGGTCACGGTGATCACCGTTCCGCTGGCCTTTCTCTACGCCTACGGCATCCAGCGTGCCCGTCTGCCGCTGCGCGGAGTGTGGCGGATCGTCGGGCTGTCCGCTTTGCTCGGGCCCTCGCTGGTGGGGGCGATTTCCTTCATCCAGTGGTTCGGCACCCAGGGGGTGCTCAAGAGCTGGCTGGGCGACAACTCCGTCTATGGCCCCATCGGCATCATCATCTCCACCGTCTACGCGAGCTTCCCGCATGCGTTGATGATCCTGGTCGTGGCGCTTGCCACCGCCGATGCGCGCCTGTTTGAGGCCGCCGAGGCGCTGTCGGCCTCGCGTTGGCGCAAGTTCGTCACCGTGACGCTGCCGAGCGCGCGCTACGGACTGATCAGCGCCGCGCTGGTGGTGTTCTCGTACTCGGTCAGCGAGTTCGGTATCCCCAAGGTGATCGGCGGCAACTTCCCCGTGCTCGCGGTCGAGGTGTATGTGCAGGTCGTCGGCATCCACAACTTCGGTCGCGGCGCGGTGGTCGCGCTGCTGCTCCTGCTGCCGGTGCTGGTCGCCTTCATCGTCGACTGGCGCATCCAGCGCAAGCAGCAGGCAAGCCTCACCGCGCGTGCCGTGCCCTATGTGCCGCGCCCGGACTGGCGCCGCGACGTGCCCCTGCTCGCCTACTGCGTGCTCGTGAGCGTGGCGATGCTGGGCGTGCTGGGCATGGCGGCCTACACATCCTTGGTCAAGTTCTGGCCGTACAAGCTCGAGCTCTCACTCACCCATTACCGCTACGGGCTTGCCGAGGCGGGCGTGCTCGATGCCTACCTCAACAGCTTGAAGATCGCCGCTCTGACCACGCTGGTCGGGACGCCCTTCATCTTCCTGGTGGCCTACCTGCTGGAGAAGAACCGCGCCGGCCCGGCCTGGCTGCGGCCGCTGGTCCAGGGCGCGGCGGCGCTGCCGATGGGGGTGCCAGGCCTGGTGCTGGGCATCGGCTACATCCTGTTCTTCAACCACCCGTCGAACCCCTTGAACGGGCTGTATCACACGCTGGCGATCATGGTGATTGCCAACGTGGTGCATTACTACACCTCCTGCCACCTGACAGCGCTGACCGCGCTCAAGAGCATCGATCGCGAGTTCGAGGCGGTGTCGGCCTCGCTGAAGGTGTCGCAGTTCGTGACCCTGTGGCGGGTGACGTTGCCAGTGTGCCTGCCGGCCGTGCTCGAGATCGCGCGCTACCTCTTCATCAACGCGATGACCACCGTGTCCGCGCTGGTCTTCCTTTACTCGCCCAACACCCTGCCGGCCTCGGTCTCGATCCTCAACCTGGACGAGGCGGGCGAGCTCGGACCGGCCGCCGCGATGGCCACCCTCATCGTGATCACCTGTGCGGTGGTCAGCCTCGCGTACTCGTTACTCACCCACTTCCTGTTCCGTCGCCAGCAGGCGTGGCGGAGCCCGTCCCGATAAAGAACCTGGAGCATTCATGTATTCGATCGATCGCGATCCCTTGCTGCTGACCCCCGGCCCGCTCACCACGTCCCTGCGCACCAAGCAGGCGATGCTGCACGACTGGGGGTCGTGGGATGCGGCCTTCAACCGCATCACCGGTGAGCTGTGCCAGCAGCTCGTGGACATCGTCCATGGCGCCGAGACCCACGTCTGCGTCCCGCTGCAGGGCTCGGGCACCTTCTCGGTCGAGGCCGCGCTGGGGACGCTGGTGCCCCGCCAGGGCAAGGTGCTGGTGCCGAACAACGGCGCGTATTGCGCGCGCATCGTCCGCATCCTCGGCTACCTCGGCCGCGACGTGGTGGAGCTGCCGTTCGCCGAGGATTGCCCCGCCGATCCGGCGGCGATCGAAGCAGCCCTGGCGGCCGACCCGGCCGTCACGCACGTGGCGCAGGTGCACTGCGAGACGGGGACCGGCATCCTCAATCCGCTTCCCGAAATCGCCGCCGTGGTTGCGCGCCAGGGGCGCGGCCTGATCGTCGATGCGATGAGCTCCTTCGGCGCCATCGACATCGATCTGCGTTCGATGCCGATCGATGCGGTGATCGCCGCATCGGGCAAGTGCCTGGAAGGCGTTCCCGGCATGGGCTTCGTCGTTGTGCGTCGGGCGGCGCTGGAAGCTTCGGCGGGCAACTGCCATTCGCTGGCGATGGACCTGCACGATCAATGGACCTACATGCAGCGGACCACCCAGTGGCGCTTCACGCCGCCCACACACGTGGTCGTCGCCCTGCATGAAGCCGTCGCGCAGTACCAGGAGGAAGGCGGCCTGGCCGTGCGCGGTGCCCGCTATGCGCGCAACTGCGCGCTGCTGGTGCACGGCATGGGCGGCCTGGGGCTCACGCCATTTCTGGCGGTCGAGGTGCAGGCGCCGATCATCGTCACCTTCCATGCGCCGGCGCATCCCGCCTATGACTTCAAGGCCTTCTACGAACGGGTGCGCGCGCGCGGCTTCATCCTCTACCCGGGCAAGCTGACCGCGGTCGAGACCTTCCGCGTCGGCTGCATCGGCGCCCTGGACGCGCGCGACATCGAAAAGGTCGTGGCGGCGGTGGGCGAGACCCTGCACGAAGCCGGCATCTTCCCCGGCAATTGACGAAGGCGGGCCATCCGGCCGGCTGCGCAATCACATCCCCACCACATGGAACTCAGCAACATGCAACATCGACTCGAAGCGGTGATCTTCGACTGGGCCGGCACGACGGTGGACTTCGGATCGTTCGCCCCGACGCAGATCTTTGTCGATGCCTTCAAACAGGCGTTCGACTTCGACCTCTCGCTCGCGGAGGCCAGGGGGCCGATGGGGCTTGGCAAGTGGCAGCATATCGAGGCACTGGGCGCGGATCCGGTCGTCGGCGCGCGCTGGCAGGCGCGCTTCGGCAGGCCGATGAGCCATGCCGATATCGACCACATCTACCGCAGCTTTCTGCCCCTGCAGATCGAGCGGGTCGCTGACCACGCGGACCTCATCCCTGGCGCGCTGGACACGGTCGCCGCCCTGCGCGAACGCGGCCTGCAGATCGGCTCCACGACCGGCTATCCGCGCCAGGTCATGGAGCGCCTGCTGGGTGCGGCGGCGCAGAGGGGCTATCGACCCGACTGCACCGTGTGCGCCGACGACCTGGCCGCGGGTGCCCGCCCCGGTCCCTGGATGGCGCTGCAGTGCGTGCTCGACCTCGCGATCGGCAGCGTTGCGCACTGCGTCAAGGTGGACGACACGATGCCCGGCATCGAGGAGGGTATCAATGCGGGGATGTGGACCGTTGGCCTGGCGCTGTCCGGCAGTCCGGCCGGCCTGACCGCGGCCGAATATGAAGCGGCCAGTGCACAGCAACTGCGTGAAGTACGCGAGCGCGTGACGCCGCTCTTGCGCGCCGCGGGTGCACATTTCGTCATCGATACGATCGCTGACCTGGTGCCGGTGCTCGAAGAGGTCGAGACCCGGCTGAAGCGGGGCGAGCGCCCCTGAGGCGATCGCCGCTGCGCTAAGGCTGGATGAGACGGTGCAGCCCTTTCGCCCGCACATCTCGCAGGTGCACCCGTAACGAGAGCACGCCTGAAGCCGCATTCGCGGCTTGCGCAGCACCCAGGACCGGCACGCCGCCCGCGAGTCGCAGGCTGACCGGGTGCAGTCGGGAGGCGACCACATCGTCGATGACCGCGCCGGCGCCCGGGTAGAACCAGTCCGCTGCGTGGCGGTTGGCGGCCGAGTGCGCGGCGTCGGGGCGGAAGATCAGCAGCACTTTGTCGAGCATCGCTTCGTTCTTCAGCAGCTCGTACTCCCACTTCACTCCGGGCGAGTCGCTCGCCACCAGCACGATGGCCTGGGCCGAGCGGGCCGCGGCGGCCAGCGTCTGCTGCCAGTCGGCGTGGTCCGAGTAGTGGCGCTGTGCGCCAAAGGGGGTGCGCTTGTCGCCAGGCCGTCCCAGGGCGATCACCGGGCCGAACTGCGCAAGTTCGTCCACCAGGGCTTCGTCGAGATTCTGGCGGAACGACCACAGGTCCAGCCAGCGTGCAAGCAGGCGCCAGGGCGGGCGGCGGAAGGCGCACTGATCATCGTCGAAGCCTCTCAGGAAGAGGATCGGGCGGTCCGCCGCGGGGAGCGAGCGAGGGCGCCACATCTCGCGCGCGATCAGACGCTTGCCGGCATGAAAGAGCAGATGGCCGAACACGATGAGGACTGCGCCCGCCAGCGTCCGCGATTGCGCGAGAACACCACCGGTATAGACCACGAATCGCGCCGAAAGGAGTGCCCACAAGGCGGGATCCGCCACACTGCGGGACCGCCAGGCTGAAGATGGGAGGCCCGATGCGGCGCCCATCCGCACCCAGAAACCCTTGTTCAGCAGGGCGCCGAACAGCAGTTCCCGAGGACGGTCGCCGGCCAGCAACAGGCGCAGATGGATGAAGCGGCTCAGTGCGCAAGCGAGCAGGGCGGCGGCGCCCAGCTCGGCCACCATTTCGAGGATGAGCTGAGGTTCCGCTCCGTCCTCTTTCCATAGCCACACGAACCCGGCCAGAATGCCGCTGAGGGCAAGTCCCGACAAGGTCAGGAAGAGGGGCCGTGCGACGCGTCGGTCGGTGCCAGCGATCAGTCCCGATCCAGACAGAAGCACGGGAAATGCCAACAAGGCGGCGATGCCGAGTGGCTCCTCCCTCAGATCGCCGAACACCTCCGCAACGCCAACGCCGAGCACGCCGCCAAACACCTGCCACGCCAGTGCGCCGAACAGGCTCCCGCTCACCAGTGCCAGCATGCGCAGGCGGTCCTGGCGGTCGAGCCAGTCCCAGAAGGCGAAGGCAAGGGGGGCGAACGCGAGGAGGGCAGCGACCGCATAGTGCCACTCCTCGATCATCGTGTCCGCACCGAAGCGCCCGGTCGCGTGCGCGACGAGGCGCTCAAAGCCATACAGCTCGATGAACTGCCACAGCACCACGAAGGGCGCCGCCGCAACCAGGAAGGAGCGCCACGTGGCGGAGCGGTCGATCCGTTCCACGGTCCCGACAAGCTGGGATAGATCGACGACATTGACCGCGTTCCCGGCGGACAGGCGGTTCGCACGGGCGCCGTCCGGGTGGAGGGGGGCGAGCTGGCGGCTGATCGCCAGAAAGGCGCCGCAGAAGGCGAACGGAAAGCTGACCAGGCCGAATGTCGCCAGCGCGCCCACGGAGAAGCCTGCGCTGCCCGCTGGCGTGATGGTCGCTGCAAGCAGCCACAGGAACATCAGCAAGGGCGGTACGAATACGAGGCTGCGCTCGCGCCATTGCGCTCCGGCCACGAACGAAATGGCCGCCACCAGCCACAGCGCCGATCCATGCGATGGCACGTCGTACCGGGTGAGCAGGGGCGTCAGCAGCAACATCGCGATCCAGGCGAGCATGAGTTGCCCCACCCGCCGTTCGCCCGGAGGGTTGCGCGCGACATGTCGCAGGAAGGGGCGCAACACCTGGCCGGCCAGCGTGGCGGCGAGGCTGCCGAGCAGGCCGTCCCACGACAGGCGCTGCCACTCGGCAGCCAGCTTGACGGGGCCAAGCGACTCGCCGAGGGTCAGGACCAACAGGCGATCGGTCAACAAGCCCGCGAAGAGCATGCTCGCGATTGCGCGCGGTCCGGCAAGGCCGTGCACGACCGCAGCGAAACACAGGATGGGCACAAGGGTTGCCAGGCTGACCGAACCGAAGCGGACGCTGATTGGCCCGATGTCGAGCACCCCCGCGAACACCCAGCCTGTCAGCATCAACGCGGCGACCATGATCGAGCGCGCGCCGATCATGCGCCGCGAACGTCCTGGCCAGACAACGCCGCCCAGTGTCTCCCAGCGGATTGCAAGGAGAAAGATCAGTGTGGGAGGAACCGCGAGCGGATTGACCCGGTAGTCGCCCACGCGCCAGTGGCCGACCTCGAGCGCAGCGACGACGAGCATGCAGAAAGCCGCGATCGCCGCCAGCGCGGTGTCGCCCCGCAGCCACTTCTTCGGGGAGGGAATGACGAGCCGCGTGTCGATGGCGGCGGAGATGATCAAGGCGAGCAGAAGGGTCGACGTCGATACGCCAAAGCTGAGTCCGATGCCATTGTCAACGCTCACGCCCAGCGCGGGCAGGACAAGGAGCGGCCACCCTGCGCGCAGCACCGCGATTCCGTGGTGATGCGTCAGCCAGGCCGCGAGCAGGGGCAGGAACCAGGTCAGGTTGAGCGCAAGCGGCAAGGAATCGACGATGCGGATCTGCACGGACCCGGTCATCAGGAGCCCGAGGAGCAGCACGATGCGCGCTGACGGCCGCTCGGAGATGCCGCGAGTCGATGAGGCCATCGATGGACTCCCTGCGGGTGTTGAGGGCCTGTCGGAGCGCAGCAAGGCTACGCCGGCTCGACGATGGAGCCTGCTTCCACTATAGGCCCGCGCACGCTGGCGACAAGAACGCCCTGCGCCCGTCGAGGCGAGGCGCTGCGACCCGTTCGAGGCAGGTGAGCATTGCAGGGGTGGCCAGGCAAGGCCGCATCGCCGGCGTGGCGGCCGATGGCGTCAGACGCCGCAGCAGGTCAGCCGGGGAAGGGCGCTTACAGCCGATACATGTTGTCGTGCGACGCTGGGGGCGCGGAGGCGTGGGCCAGAATCCGCCCGAGAATCTCGGGCACTTCGAACAGGGCCTGGTTGTCGATCCGGCCGACGCTGGCGCGGAAGTCGTCGAGCCGCGCGAGCAGCCGGGTGACCGCGCGGTCGATGGTGCGATAGCTGCCATGCACCACCCCCAGCCCGTTCTCGCGAACCCACTCGGCGTTGTAGCGCTCCTGCGGCATCGTCCACGCGTTGTCGACGACGATCACCGGCAAGCCTTGCTGCACCGCCTCGCTGATGCTCCCTGGTCCCGGCTTGCCGATGAAGAAATCGGCCAGCCGCATGTAGTAGGTGATGTCCGTGGTGAACTCGACGACCCGGCGCGGTGCGCTCTGCGGGAGCTGGCGCAGGCGTGCGGCGAGCGCCTTGTTGTGCCCGCAGAGCAGGATCAACTGCGTCGACGCCGCCAGTCGCTCCGCGATGCCGAGCATCGCCTTCGAGCCGTGGCCGCCGAACAGCACCAGTCCGGTCGGTCGCCGCGGATCCAGGCCGAGGCGCAGGCGTTCCGCGGTGCGATCGAGCGTGATCGGCGCATAGAACTCGGGCCGGATGACCATGCCCGAGGTGGCGTGGATGCGCGCCGCGTCGTGGCCGAGCGCGCGCGCCTGTTCCACCGCCCGTGGCGTGCCGCAGATGAAGTGCTGGGGCTGATCGGCTTCGATCCAGAAGTTCGGTGGCAGGTCGGCGAGGTCGGTGAGCAGGGTGACGTAGGGCACGCCGGGCAGTGTCGAGGCCAGGCTCTGGTAGAGCACGCGGTTGAAGTTGGGGACGAGCGACACGACGAGATCGGGTTCGGTACGCAGCCAGTGCTGCTGCAGGGCGCGCAGCAGCAGCGGGTGGCCGAGGCGGATCGCCGCCTGGAGCAGTTTCAGCTCCTGCGCCATGCCGAGCGTCCAGCCGCGCGCCAGGCGCTTGTTGTACCAATCCTCAGGCGCGCTGCCGGTGAGCGCGCGGAACTTGTCCTGCGGATCGAGCACCTCGAAAAGGTTGACCAGACGCACCTGCCAGGAGGGTGCGTGGCGGCGCAATGCCGCCTCGAGGGCGAGGGCCGAGGCGCGGTGTCCGCCGCCCGCGTTGAAATAGATCAGGTCGATCGTGCTCATGCTCGTCGCTCGTTGCGGCCCGCCGCGGCCGGGGTCGTCCCGTCCTCACCGGGCCGCATGCAGGCGAGGTGATCCGCGGCGTTGCCGGTCGTGCCCCTGGCGGCGAAGGCTCGCAACGGGTTGTGGTTCGGATACGGGATCATGCCCGGAACCTAGCCGAGCCATGAGACGGGTTCGTGACAGTCGTGCCAGGCCTGCGGATGCACGCCCGCGGATGCCCGATGCGAGCCATCATCGGCGCGTCATCCGCCGCTGCCAGAGTGTGAAGCTGGCTGGGGTGTCATGCGCACGCCCCTGTGATGCGGACGAGCAGCGCGACGATGAGAGCAGAGGCAGTCGCCGCAGAGACCGGCGAACTCCCCGGGAAGGGGTTGATCCATCGCGCGGGTGCCGCCGCCATGTGCCGGCGGTGGCGGGCCTGACATGGACGTGGAGCACATGAACGCCGTGCAGACGTCGTCGCGCGCGCAAGGGCGATCGCGGCCGGATCCCGACCCGGAAGGCGGCGCGCGGCCGTCGCCGCGTGCGAAGCGGGTGCGCCTGCCGCTGCATATCCCGGTGACCGTCCTGTTCTCGCTGCTGATTCTCGGCGTCGGCGCCTCGATCTCGTTGCTGCACTTCCACCACACCAGTCTGTTGCTCGAGGCGACCAACCAGCGCCTGTTCCGGACGCTCGCCGACGACGTCCGCGAGGCCCTGCTGAATGCCGAGCGCACGGTTCGCCGCGCCTTCATCCTGCTGTCGGCCTCCCCGCTTGCGGATGCAGCGGGTGCGAACGAGCGTCTCCGCTTTCTTCCGGAGTTGACCGGACTGATGGAGGCGGACCCGCTGATCGATTCGGTGATGGTTGGCTACGGCGACGGCGGCTTCTTTCTCCTGAAGCGCAGCGATGGCCGGCAGGTGGGGGAGGGGCTGGCGATGTGGACGGTGCTCGATACCGTCGCCGTGCGCGATGAGCCGCCTGTGCAAGTGCCGCGCGCGCACCACTTCGATCGGGGTCTGCGCTTCCTCGGCACCTCGCCCGCGTCGCAGGCGCCGCTCGAACCGCGTCTGACGCAATGGTATCGGCGCGCGGCCGCGAGCAACCGGCTGGTGGTCTCGGCCCCCTACGCATTCCGTCACTCCGGCGCGCGCGGGCTCACCTTTGCCCAGCGCAACGGCTCGGCCGTGCTGGGTATCAATGTCGATTTCGCCGCGCTGTCGGCGCTCATGGCCCGGCAGTCAACCTCAGCCTCGACCCTCGTGCGCGTGCTTGCACGTGACCGCGCGCTCATCGCCGGCCATGGTGCGGCGGCGGGGGCGGGTGACGCGGTGATCGCGCAGGCCCTCGACAGCGGGCGTGGCGATCACCTGTCGACGCGCGTGCTCCCCGATGCCAGCGGCCGGAACTGGCAGGTGGCGGTGGCGCCGCTCCCCGGTCTCGGCGACGAGGGGTGGACCCTCGCGATCGCGGTGCCCGATGACGAGATCTTTGCCCACGCCCTTCGCCAGCGCGAGCGCTCGATCCTGCTCACGGTGCTCGCCGTGCTGCTCAGTTTTCCGCTGGCATGGGGGCTGTCGCGCATGCTGACCAAACCCCTGCACCGGCTCTCGGGCGTGGCGCATGCGGTGTCGTCGCTGCAGTTCCAGCGCGAGGCCGAGACGCATTCGGTCATTCTCGAGGTCGATCGGCTTGCGGGCGCGATCGCGATGATGCGATCCACGATCGCGCGCTTCATCGAACTCGGCCGCGACCTCGGCACCGCGCGCGACGTGCGCAGCCTGCTGCTGGAGGTGAGGACCGGTGCACGCGAGGTCGCCCAGGTGCCGTGGTGCGCGGTGCATGTCGTCGCGCGCTACCACGAAGCGCCAGGCTGGATTCACGCGGGTGACGATACCGACCATCTTCCGGCCGGATTTGAGGGGCACCCGCTCCCGGATCCCGAAGCCCCGGGTGACGGGCCCTACAGCGTGCGCATCCCGGCGCTGACGGATTCCCCCTGGCAGGTGCTGTTCATTCCCTTGCGCACAGGCGACGGCCAGGCGCTGGGTACGCTGGTGCTCGCCGACCGCGCCGCAGCGGGCAGCAGCCTGCAGCGCAGCGAGGTCGTCGGTTTCCTCGCGGCACTCGCCGGTTCGGCCGCGATCGCGCTGGAGAACCAGCGTCTGCTCGACGGGCGCAAGGATCTGCTGCAGGGCGTGATGCGCCTGATCGCCGAGGCGATCGATGCCAAGTCGTCGTACACCGGCGGGCACTGCCGGCGCGTGCCCCAGATCGCGACCCGCCTGGCGCGCGCCGCGCACGCGATTGAGAGCGGGCCTCTGGCCGCTTACCGGCTCGACGCCTCGGGCTGGGAGGCGCTGCAGATGGGGGCATGGATGCACGACTGCGGCAAGCTCACCACACCGGACTACGTGATCGACAAGGCGACCAAGCTCGAGACCCTGCACAACCGCATTCACGAGATCCGCACGCGTTTCGAGGTGCTCAAGCGCGACGCCGAGGTGGCGTACTGGAAGGGCCTCGCCGGGGGCTTCGACGAGGTGCCGCTGCGCCGGCAGCGCGACGCGACCTGGCGGGTGCTCGACGAGGAGTTCGCGTTCGTGGCGCGCTGCAATTGCGGTGAGCAGGCGATCACCGCTGCCGACGTCGAACGCCTCCACCAGATCGCGGGGCGACGCTGGACGAGGACGCTCGACGAGCGCCTGGGCCTCTCCAACGCCGAGCTCGAGCGCCTGGAGGGGCTGCCCCCGCGTCCGCTACCGATCGAAGAGCCGCTGCTCGCGGACCGTCCGGAGCACGTCGTTCCGCGTCACGACAGCACGCGGTTTCGGGTCGGGAACCCGTGGGGGTTTTCGATGCGGGTGCCCGCGGCGCTCTACGACCGCGGTGAGCTTCACAACCTCACCGTGACGCGTGGGACCTTGACGGCCGAGGAGCGCTTCAAGATCAACGAGCACATCGTCGAGACCATCCTGATGCTCGAGCGCCTGCCGTTTCCGCCCGACCTCGCCGGCGTTCCGGAGATCGCGGGCGGGCACCACGAGACCATGGATGGTCAGGGGTATCCGCGCGGCCTGGGTGCAGCGGCCCTGAGCGTCAATGCGCGCATCATCGCAATCGCGGACATCTTCGAGGCGCTGACGGCACACGACCGCCCGTACAAGACCGCCCACAGCGTGGACGAGGCGCTCGCCATCATGCGCACCCTGTGCGCCCGCCAGGTGATCGACGCCGATCTGTTCGAGCTGTTCGTGGCCTGCCGGGCGTGGCACGAGGATGCGCCGTGCAGCGCGGACGCGGCGGTCGAAGACTGGGCGATGCCGACCTCGACCGCGCCATCGGCGATAATCGGGCCGTTCCGCCCCCACGACCCGAGCCCTTGAACCAGCAAGCCCTCTCCGGCCTCATCTGGTCGGTCGAAAACCTTCTGCGCGGTGACTTCAAGCAGTCGGAATACGGCCGCGTGATCCTGCCCTTCACCGTGCTGCGCCGGCTCGACTGCGTGCTGGCGCAGACCAAGGCGGCGGTGCTCGCCGAACACCGCGACAAGGCGCAGGCCGGGCTGCTCTACCTGGTGGTGGAGAAGTTCGCTCACATCGAGCTCCACCCCAGGCGGGTCGACAACGTGCACATGGGCCTGGTCTTCGAAGAGCTGATCCGCAAGTTCGCCGAGTTCTCCAGCGAGACCACCGGCGAGCACTTCACCCCGCGCGAGCTCATCCGCCTGCTCGGCGAATTCCTCGAAGCCGAGCAGACCGTGTCGATCGACGCCCAGGGCAAGGCGCTCGAGCGCGTCACGCTCTTCCCCGAGGTGCGCTGCCCGGCCGTGCCCGAGGGCGGCAAGGTCAAGCGCGTGCCGATCGCCCGCGTCTTCCGCAACGAGGACTTCGGCTACCGCAGCATCACCATCGAGCGCCCGCTGCGCGACGCCGCCGGAAACATCGTGCTCGGCGAACGCGGCAAGCAGAAAGGCAAGCCCCAGCCCGACACCGCGCTGCGCGACACCGAGAACGTGCCCTTGTCCGAGGACGTGCAGGCCTACTTTGAGCGCGAGGTCCTGCCCCACGCCCCCGACGCCTGGATCGACCACGACAAGACCCGGGTCGGCTACCGGGTCAAGTCGCCCGAAGGCGTGCGCTTCCGCCAGTGGGCCACCCGTGTGCTCCGCGAACACCTGACGCGCGGCTACACCCTCGACCGCCGGCGCTTCGAGGCCAGCACGCGCGAACTCGATGCCGCGCTCACCCTCATCCGCCAGGCGGCCCGCAGCCCGGAGTTGATGCTCGACGCCAGCCGTGCATCAACGACATCGGCCTTACTGCGCTCACACTGCTCATCGCCGAGTCCGACCCGGCCCGCAAGGACACGACGGTCAGCTAATCATCAACATGCTGGCGATGCCGGGGGAGGTGGCGGGATGAGCGCCATGCCTGATAGCGGTTTTGCCGAGATCGTCGATCTGATCGTCGCCACCCGTCAGCGCGCGGTGCAGACCGTCAATGCTGCGCTGATCGATCTGTACTGGCAGATCGGCGTCATCATCAGCCGCAAGACTGCCGCCGCTGAATGGGGCGACGGCGTGGTCACCCAGTTGGCCGAGCACATCGCGTGCACCCAGCCGGGACTGCGCCGATTCACGCGGCGCAACCTGTTCCGGATGCGGCAGTTTCATGATGCCTAGTTCGAGCGCGCCCTGCTGAGTCCCGCAAGAGTGTAACCACTGGTGCGACAAATTCACCCGCAGGCGCTGGACGTCTTCCGTGACGCCTACTTGGTCGAGTTCCTCGACCTGCCTACCTCGGCAAGCTCGGCTTCTACCTGGAAGCGCTCGATCGCGACGTGAAGAAGCCGCACGAGACCCCCGCCATCGGCGTGCTGCTGGGACACCAGCAGACGGCCATCCAGACTCTTCCCAAGACATTGGGTGTGTCGGCCCAAACCGTGATCGTGCTCGATGCCTTGCGCAAGCAGCGCAACGCGAGCGACTACGAGGGCGATCCGGTCTCGGGGAAAGTATTGGATTCTTGCTTGCAGGAGGCGGGCAAGTTGCGGGCGATGTTGCAGCAGTGGCTGGAGAGCGAATACCCGGAGATCGTTGATTGAATCAGGGCTGCCGTGGAGAGGTGGCTCCGGGGCGCGGTCTCAGTCCGGCCACGAGCTGTCTCAGCTCGAACGGCTTAGCCCTGCTTTCCGAGGACCGGTGTTGCACCGACTGCTGCCACTGGTTCGTTGGCAGTTCACGCGTATGGGTCAGCCCGCCAGTGCGATGACGACGGCAGAATCATCGACCTGCGCCACGCAGTCTTGACCGACCTTGAGTCTTCCGTCCTCGACGGCGAACCCCATCATCGACAAGCCACAGCTCAGTTGCAGGCTCACCTCTGCCGGCCCGGCATCCCCGGAAATGCGAACCGCGCGACCGCGCAGGACGTTGTCGGCATGGGTTGCAGCGTCCCCATCAACTACCTTGACCGCCGTCGCCTTGCACAAGGCGAGGACCGCCATGCCCTTTCTGAGGTCCAGCAATTGCGCGCTTTCCTGAGTGATGCGCGACGCAAGCCGGGTTCCGTCCGAGAGCGCGAGATCGACCCTGACCGCCACGCCCGAGGTGCTCACGTCGGCAACGACGCACGGCAGTTGGTTGCGCATGCTGGTTCGTACTCCGAGCGCGGCCAGACCAAGCGACGATGGACTCGCGCCGTCCTCTTGATCGAGTTGGGTCAGGACCGCGTGGCGGGCTGCCGCGAGCAAATCGAAGGCCCTGAGCAAGCGGTGTCCTGCTGGTGTCAGTTGCGCCCCGCCGCCGCCGCTGCCGCCGACCGCCTTTTCCACCAGCGGCGTCCCCGCGAGGTTGCCGAGGGTCTCGATAGCCTGCCAGGCCGCCTTGTAGCTGATGTCGGCGCCGCGCGCCGCTTCAGAGATAGATCCGACCGACCCGATGCGACGCAGCACATCAATACGCTTGTCGGTGGCGTCATGCCCGAGGGCGGCGTCAAGCTTAAGAGAGGGTGATGGGTTCATGCGCAGATTGTCCCCTCACCAGGAACACTTGGCTATACTCGCTATTCCATTTCTGAATAGCGAGCCTTTCCATGAAACCTGTTGCTGCCGTCCTGATGGCAGGTCCGTTCCTGAGCGCTCCCCTGCAGGCCGCCGAACTCAGCGTGGCCGTCGCTGCAAACTTTACCGCGCCGATGCAGAAAATTGCCGCTGCCTTCGAGAAGGAGACGGGCCACAAGCTCGCGCTGTCCTTCGGCTCGACAGGCAAGTTCTACGCGCAGATCAAGAATGGAGCCCCGTTCGAGGTCCTGTTCGCCGCCGACGATGAGACGCCCACGCGTCTGGAACGGGAAGGCGAAGGCGTGGCGGGCACCCGCTTCACCTACGCCATCGGAAAGGTCGTCCTGTGGAGCAAGCAGCCGGACCTGGTCGACGACAAGGGCGAAGTCTTGCGCACGGGCTCGTTCGAACGCATCGCACTGGCCGACCCCAAGCTCGCCCCCTATGGTGCAGCGGCGATGCAGACCCTGACCCGACTCGGCCTGGCCGATGCGTTGAGCAGCAAGTTCGTGCAGGGCGAGAACATCGGCCAGGCCTACCAGTTCGTCGCCACCCAGAACGCGCCGCTGGGTTTCGTCGCGCTGTCGCAGGTGTATGCCGAAGGCCGCCTGACCGAGGGCTCGGCCTGGATGGTGCCTGAAACGCTCTACGAGCCGCTCCGCCAGGATGCGCTCATCCTGGCCAAGGGCAAAGACAACACGGCCGCAGCCGAGTTGATGCGCTATCTGCAGGGCGATGTGGCAAAGGCCGTCATCCGCTCCTACGGCTACGGGCTCTGAGCTTCACCATGTTGGACCACCACGCCTGGCAGGCTGTCTGGCTGACGCTGGAACTGGCGACACTGACGACCGTGCTGCTGTTGCTCGTCGCGACGCCGCTGGCGTGGTGGCTGTCGCAGACGCGCTCGCGCTGGCGGGCGCCGATCAGTGCGGTGGTAACCTTGCCGCTTGTGCTTCCGCCGACGGTGCTGGGCTTTTATCTGCTGGTGTTGATGGGGCCGCAAGGGCCGTTGGGGCAACTGACCCTGGCCTTGGGTTGGGGCACCTTGTCCTTCACCTTCACCGGCCTCCTGATCGGTTCGATCATCTTCTCGCTGCCCTTCGCCGTGCAGCCCATTCAGCACGCCTTCGAGTCCATCGGCGCCCGGCCGCTTGAGGCCGCCGCCACCTTGCGCGCGAGTCCGCTCGACGCTTTCTTCAGCGTGGCGCTGCCGCTCGCACGGCCAGGTCTGCTCGCTGCCGCCATCCTCAGCTTTGCGCATACGGTTGGGGAGTTCGGGGTGGTGTTGATGATCGGCGGCAACATCCCGGGCAATACACGTGTCGTCTCCACCCAGATCTACGGTCATGTCGAAGCGATGGAGTACGCGCAAGCCCACTGGCTGGCAGGCGGCATGGTGGTCTTTTCTTTCGTGGTCCTGCTGTGCCTGTCCCTGCTCAAGCGCAACGGCGCGAGCGTGATGCGTTGATGGCTGATATCAACCAGATCCGCTTGAAGCTGCCGCGCGCGCAGTTCGACGTCGATGTCGATCTTCACCTTCCTGGCAAGGGCATCACGGTGCTGTTCGGTGCGTCGGGGTCGGGCAAGACCAGCATCTTGCGCTGCGTAGCCGGGCTCGAGCGCGCGGCGTCAGGCTTCGTCAGGATCGGCGACGCAGTGTGGCAGGACGACGAGCGGGGCATATTCGTGCCCACCTGGCGCCGCCCCCTCGGATACGTCTTCCAGGAGGCCAGCCTGTTCGAGCATCTGGATGTGCAGCGCAACCTCGAATATGGGCTGCGTCGCACGGCCCAGTCGGCGGACAGTAACACGCTTGACGATGCGGTCGATCTGCTGGGTATTCGTGCGCTGCTCAAGCGTCGTCCGCAGGCACTGTCCGGCGGCGAGCGTCAACGCGTGGCCATCGCGCGCGCCCTGGTTACCCAGCCGCGACTGCTGCTGCTCGATGAACCCCTCGCGTCCCTGGATCTTCCCCGCCGCCGCGAAATCATGCCGTGGCTCGAACGCCTGCGTGACCAGCTTGCGATACCGATGCTCTACGTCACGCATTCGATGGATGAACTGAGCCGGCTGGCGGACGAAGTCGTGGTACTGGACAAGGGGCAGGCGGTCGCCGCCGGTGCCGTCAGCGAGGTGCTGGCCAGGGGCGACCTGCCGGTCCTGGCGGACGAAGAGGCGGCCACGGTCCTTCAAGGCATCGTCCTGGAGTGCGATGCGCGCTGGCATCTCGCTCGTGTTCAGCTCTCGGAAGGGAGTCTGCTGGTGCGCGACAGCGGACTGACACCCGGCAACCCGGTTCGGCTACGCATCCTGGCGAGGGACGTGAGCCTGACGCTGGATGAGCCGACACGCAGCAGCATCCAGAACCATCTCCCGGGCGTGGTCGACGCCGTCATGGCGGACATCCATCCGGCGCATGCCATCGTGCGGGTTCGATGCGGCGGAAACACCCTGATTTCGCGCGTGACCTGGAAATCGGTCGAGGAGCTTCAGATTCAGCCCGGGTTGGCGATGTGGGCTCAGGTGAAATCGGTCGCTGTCATCGCCTGAGTGGGGCAGCTTCATGGCGGAGAGCGGTCGCAGGGTCGCCATGTCGGGATGCGGCAGCTCTGGGTTGCAACCGGCCCGTGACAGGCGAGCAAATGAAAGCCCACGCAACCCTCGGCCGCGCGCGGGTTCAACCCGCTCCGCCGCTGCGGCGCCAGGCCTCCAGGTCGCTGCGTTCGATGTGGGTCTCGCGCGGGTTGATGTTCCCCGGCAGCAGTGGCCCATCCCATTGTTCGGTGGCCCATCGCCTGACGTTGGCGTGCAGCTCGCATTGCTGTATCGCATTTGCCAGCACGACTTCGGCATCGTGCGTCGACCTGCCTTCACCGGCCAGCAAGTGCGCCGCGTCGCGCAGCGTCAGGGTGGTGCCGTTGTCGGTTGCGTTGGTCATGGTGGTCTCCCGGGGCTGTCGGCGTGTGCCGAGTAATGAGGTGGACAGGCCTGCCGGCAAATGGTGCGGTGGGCCGGCGGCGGAAGATCGTGTGACGCGGGTTCGCCCAGGGCAGTGAGCGCTTGTCTATAACGAGAGCGTCACATCGACGATCGGCGAGGTGCGGAGATGAACACGCTGGGATGGCAGGAACTGAAAGTGGTGGCCCTCGCTGTCGACGATCTGGCGAGGGCGGAAGATTTCTACCGGACCAGGCTGGGTCTCGAGCCCAGGCTCCAGGCAGACGGTGACGTCGGTTTCGCCCTGGGCGGCCTGACGATCCTGCTCAAGCCGCTTGCCGGACCCGGCGGCGGGGCCGGGAAGTCGCCCTATCCGCGGCTGACCATTGCGGTCGCGGACGCGCCGCGGATGGCGCGGGAGCTGGCCGCTCGCGGCGTCACGATCAGCGACGCGGTGCAACGCTACGACGATGGTTACTGGGTCGGCGCCTTGCTGGACAGCGAGGGCAACAAGCTGTGGTTCTGCTCCGAGGCCGGGAAGCCCGCGCCAGGGGCGTGACTCGGGCTGTGCGTGGCGGCTTCGAGCGGGTTGCTGGACTGGAAGGTCGCGCGCAGGAAGACGCCGAGCGAGGCGGGGAGGGCGAGGGTGCGGGGTGCGCTCGACCGCCAGGCCTTGCCGGAAGCGTCAGCCTCGATATCGCAGCGCATCCACAAAGGCCGCAAAGGCGGGCGACGTCTGTCGTCTGTTCGGGTAGTACAGGTGAAAGCCCTGGAAGTACGGACACCATTCCGACAAGACTTCCTTCAGCCGCCCATCGGCCAGATAGGGTGCGGCGAGCGCTTCGGGGACGTAAACCAGACCGATTCCATCCACGGCCGCATCGAGCACATGCACGATGCTGTTGAAGACGAGTTGCCCGTCGCACTTCACGGTGAAGGGCTGGCCATCCTTCTCGAACTCCCATGCATAGATGGCGCCCGAGGGGCGGTGCCGGATGTTGATGCACGCGTGTTCGGTGAGCGCGTGTGGCGTCTCGGGTGGGGCGCAGCGCTCGAAATAGGCGGGCGCGCCCACCACGGCCAGGCGCCAGTCGGGGCTGATACGCACCGCGATCATGTCCTTGCTGATCGCTTCGCCCAAACGGATGCCGGCGTCGAACCGCTGCTCGACAATATCGGTGAATCCGTAGTCGACGAAGAGCTCGAGCTTGATGTCGGGGTAGTTCTTCAGGAACCCCGAAAGCATCGGCCTCAGGTAGAGCTCGATGGCGTCGTCGGTGCAGGTGATCCGGATCGTTCCCGCCGGCTTGTCGCGCAACTCGCCCAGCGCTTCCACCTCGGCGGCGATCTGCTCCAGCAGCGGTGCAACCGAGCGCATCAGTCTTTCGCCGGCGTCCGTCGGCGCCACATTGCGCGTCGTGCGCGCGAGCAAGCGCACGCCGAGGCGCTCCTCGAGCGCCCGGATCGTGTGGCTCAGGGCGGAGGGCGTCACCCCCAGCCTGGCGGCCGCCCTGGTGAAGCTCCGCTCTCGCGCCACGGCCAGGAAAGCGTGCAGATCGTCGACCTTGGTATGTGACATTGATGAAGAATTTTCACAGCGACATGAAGATTGTAGTGATTTATTGATTGTCCGCACTCTGAAAAACTGCAGCCCATCACAACGTTGAGCGCTGCGACACAGGTGAGCCGTTCAACGCATCGACTGGCTTTCAGGAGGAACTCCCACCATGAACACACACCACGAACAGCGCTGCATCGATGCCGACGTCCTCTCCGGGCCGGCCTCCGAGCGCCGAGAATTCCTGAAGACCGCCGGCACCGGCATCGCCGCGCTGGGCGTCCTGTCGATCGACGCCAGCGCCGCATTCGCTGCGGGCGCGCAGACGAGCGGAAACGCACCCGCCGACGCCAGCAATTTCTACACGAGCGAGCGGGTCGGCGTGCACAAGGTCAGCTTCAGGAACCAGTACCGGATGAGCGTCGGCGGGAACCTGTTCATTCCCCGTGATCCGGACCCGGACAGGAAGTATCCGGCCATCGTCGTCGGCCACCCCATGGGGGCGGTGAAGGAGCAAAGTGCGAACCTCTACGCCACCCGGATGGCGGAGCTGGGCTTCGTGACCTTGTCGCTCGACCTGTCCTTCTGGGGCGAGAGCGCCGGCGAGCCGCGCAATGCCGTTTCGCCGGACCTCTATGCCGAAGCTTTCAGCGCGGCGGTGGACTTCCTGGGCACCCAGGCCATGGTCGAGCGCGAGCGGATCGGCGCCATCGGCATCTGCGGCAGCGGCAGCTTCGTCATCAGTGCGGCGAAGATCGACCCACGCATCAAGGCCATCGCCACCCTCAGCATGTACGACATGGGCGCGGCCAACCGTAACGGACTACGCCATTCGCAGACGCTGGAACAGCGCAAGGCCACCATTGCCGAGGCGGCGCAGCAGCGCCATGTCGAGTTCGCCGGTGGCGAGACCCGGTACACGAGCGGTACGGTGCATGAGCTGAATGCGAACTCCAGCGCGATCGAACGCGAGTTCTACGAGTTCTACCGCACGCGGCGGGGGGCGTTCACACCCGAGGGCGCGTCGGCGGACCTGACGACGCACCCAACGCTGACCAGCAACGTCAAGTTCATGAACTTCTACCCGTTCAACGACATCGAGACGATCTCGCCGCGTCCGCTGCTGTTCATCACCGGCGATCAGGCGCACTCCAGGGAGTTCAGCGAAGACGCCTACCAGCGTGCCGCCGAGCCGAAGGAGCTGTACTACGTCCCCGGTGCCGGTCACGTCGATCTGTATGACCGCATGAACCTGATCCCGTGGGGCAAGCTGGCCGCGTTCTTCACCCGGCATCTGGCATGACGGAGGACGCGCGCATGTGGATGAGCGTCGGCGAACGTCGCTTCGCCATCACCCTGGCCGACAATGCCGCAGCCCGTGCGTTTGCCGCCCTGTTGCCGCTGACCCTGGACATGGCCGAGCTCAACGGCAACGAAAAATACGCGACACTGCCCAAAGCCCTGCCGGCAGATTCGAGCCGACCGGGAACGATCCGCAATGGCGACCTCAGGCTGTACGGCACGGATACCCTGGTGGTCTTCTACCTGACCTTCGACTCGTCGTACGCGTACACCCGTCTCGGCCGTGTGGACGACCCCGCCGGCCTGGCCCAGGCGCTCGGCAAGCGTGACGTGCGAATCGTTTTCTCCACCCCTTGATACAGGAACCTCGACCATGGCCATCAAAGCCTATGGAGCCCACGCCGGCGACCGCCCCCTCGAACCCCTGGACATCACCCGCCGCATGCCGGGCGCGCACGACGTGCAGATCGACATCGCCTTCTGCGGCGTATGCCATTCCGACCTCCACCAGGTGCGCTCGGAGTGGGCCGGCACGCTGTATCCCTGCGTGCCTGGACACGAGATCGTCGGTCGTGTATCGACGGTGGGCGCGCAGGTGACGGCCTTCGCGCTCGGTGATCTGGTCGGGGTCGGCTGCATCGTCGACAGCTGCAAGCATTGCGACGACTGCGACGAGGGGCTGGAGAACTACTGCGACCACATGGTCGGCACCTACAACGGCCCGACGGCCGATGCGCCCGGCCACACGCTGGGCGGCTATTCGCAGCGGATCGTCGTGCACGAACGCTACGTGCTGCGCATCCGCCACCCCGAGGCTCAACTCGCCGCCGTTGCGCCGCTGCTGTGCGCGGGCATCACGACGTACTCGCCGCTGCGACACTGGAAGGTGGGGCCGGGTCACAAGGTCGGCGTGGTCGGCATCGGCGGCCTGGGCCACATGGGCATCAAGCTGGCGCACGCGATGGGCGCGCACGTGGTGGCCTTCACCACCTCCGAATCCAAGCGTGATGCGGCCAGGGCCCTGGGGGCGGATGAGGTCGTCGTCTCGCGCAACCCGGACGAAATGGCAGCCCATACCCGGAGCTTCGACTTCATCCTCGACACCGTCGCCGCACCGCACGACCTCGATGCCTTCCTGGCGCTGCTCGAGCGCGACGGCGCGATGACGCTGGTCGGCGCACCCGCATCGCCGCACCCGTCGCCGAACGTGTTCAGGCTGATCATGAAGCGCCGCACGCTGGCCGGCTCGATGATCGGCGGCATTCCCGAAACCCAGGAAATGCTCGATTTCTGCGCCGAGCACGGCATCGTGGCGGATATCGAGATGATCCGCGCCGACGAAATCAACGCCGCCTACGAGCGCATGCTGAAGGGCGACGTGAAGTATCGCTTCGTGATCGACAGCGCCACGCTGGCAGGGTAGCGGCTGGAGCCCCGGCAACGCCATGGTCTCGTAACAGGCGATTGACGCCAGCCGGGCGTATGATTCGCATCCCGATGTGCGCTGCTTCCCGCGCCGCAACATGACTCGAAGGAGGGTGCGAATTGAAGATTCGCGAGGTCCAGCACCCGGCTCGTGTCGTTCCGTTCGCGTTCCTGGTCACGATCCTGATCGGAAGCGGGCTGCTCATGTTGCCGATCGCCCGCGCGGACGCCGTCGCCGCGCCCTGGCTTACCGCGCTGTTCACCGCGGTATCGGCGGTATGCGTGACCGGCCTGGTGACGGTGGACACGGGCACCTACTGGTCGTCGTTCGGCCAGTGGGTGATCATGGCGCTGTTCCAGATCGGTGGCTTCGGCATGATGACGGCCGCCACGCTGCTCGGGCTCATGGTCAATCGCTCCTTGCGCTTGAGCACGCGGCTCACGGCGCAGGCCGAAACACACGCCGTCGGTATCGGTGACGTCACCAGCGTGGCCAAACTCGTGCTGTTGGTGACCCTGATCGTCGAGCTCGCCACAGCGCTGGCGCTTTTCGCGCGCTTGCGCATCGGGTATGAGCTCCCTTGGGCCGATGCAGCCTGGAGCGGTCTCTTCCACGCGGTCTCCGCTTTCAACAACGCGGGCTTCTCGATTCACGCGGACGGCCTGGTGCGCCATGCGACCGACGGTTTCATGCTCGTCCCCATCATGCTGGCGATCGTGATCGGCGGTCTGGGATTTCCTGTCTTGCATGACCTGCGCCGGAAACTCGCCAGCCCGCACCGCTGGTCGGTGCACAGCAAGCTGACGCTCGTGGGGACGGCCGTGCTGCTGCTGGGCGGCACGATCCTGCTGCTTGGCTTCGAGTGGTCGAATCCGCGCACGCTCGGCCCGATGTCCGCCGGGGACAAGCTGCTGTCGGCGATCTTCGCCTCGGTCTCGGCACGCACCGCCGGATTCAATTCGATCGACATCGGCGGGCTGACGCATGAAAGCCTCGGGCTGCATTACTTCCTGATGTTCATCGGTGGCGGCAGCGCCGGTACGGCCGGGGGCGTCAAGGTGGGCACGGCGATGATCCTGGTGATGCTGGTGATCGCGGAGATCCGCGGCCGGATGGATACGGAAGCCTTCGGCCGGCGTATCAGCCATTCGGCCCAGCGCCAGGCCATCACCGTGCTCGTCCTCAGCAGCGCGGTGGTCGTGCTGGGCACCGTGTTCATCCTGCACACCACCGAGATCGCCACCGACAGGGTGATCTTCGAGGTGATCTCGGCGTTTGCCACAGTGGGCCTGTCCACCGGCATTACTGCCGAACTGCCCGAATCCGCCCAGCTGATGCTGGTGCTGCTGATGTACGTCGGCCGGGTCGGCACGGTCACACTGGCGGCATCGCTCGCACTGGGCGAGCATCGCATGCCGTTCCGCTATCCAGAGGAGCATCCCGTTGTTGGCTAGGCTATTTACAGAGCAGTTCGCCTTCTCGAAGGGCGACAGTGTGGTCGTGATCGGCCTTGGGCGCTTTGGTGGCGCCGTGGCCAACTCCCTGATGCAGCTCGGGCACGACGTGATGGGGATCGATCGCGATGCCGAGCCGGTTCACGAGTGGGCGGACCTGCTCACGCACGCGGTCCAGGCCGACTCGACCAACGCGATGACCATGCGCCAACTCGGCGTGGGCGACTTCGCGCATGCCATCGTCGGCATCGGGGGTGACCTGGCCGCCAGCCTGATGACGGTGATGGCACTGACCGAGTTGGAGATTCCCGACATCTGGGTCAAGGCGATGACGCCAGAGCACGGCAAGATCGCCGAGCGCATCGGCGCGCATCACGTGGTCTACCCCGAGGCCGACATGGGAGAGCGCGTCGCGCATCTCATCAGTGGGCGAATGATGGACTACATTGAATTTGACGACGGCTTTGCGATCGCGAAAATTCAGGCGCCGCCGGCAACGCACGACCTTTCGCTCGCGGAGTCCTTGGTGCGCGAGCGCTTCGGCGTCACGGTCGTCGGCATCAAGCGCGCGCACGAGGATTTTCAGCACGGCAAGCCCGTCAGCGTCGTACAGCCCGGCGATCTGCTGATCGTTTCAGGGCCGACCAAGAAGGTGGAAGCGTTTGCGGCAAGTGGCCGCAGACGTTAGCCAGCCAGCCCGTCGATGGCGGCTGATCGGCAGTCCACCGCCCATTCCATCTCGTCGTCCCGGAAAAGGCCTCCGCGAAATGCTCAACTGGATCCTGACTCAATTCAAGCGACAGTCGGCCGAAGATCTCGAGCGGGCGCGAGAACTGGTCAAGGCTGCCGAGCGGGGAGGCGCACACGTGAACCTTGCGAAGGCGCGCGAGCTTGCCAGGGCGCTCGGGGTCGAAGTGGAGGCCCATGCAAGCGCCGATCAGGTCATTCACGCAATCCGACGTTACCTCAGTCATCGCGGTGAGCTGTGAATCCGGCGGTGCCGAAGGCTGAAGAGGCACCTGGGTGGTCTGTCGAAGGCTCGCCATCGCGCCTCCCTTCGAAGGGGGTCACCGGTCGGGCGCCTGCCGTTGCACTGTCGAGATGGCGACGGTCTCTCGCGAGGCGGCACGGGACTTTCGCGCCCGCTTCCCGGAACTTCTGTGCCGGTCCGGAGGTAGACGTCTTAATCCGGGCCCAAACCGCTGCCCGAGGAGGCGGTCGATATGCAGGAAGTACGAGCGATCCGGCCGGACCGTGAAGTCCTGACGCGCCAGCGGCTGCCGTATTTCGTCGGCATCTCGGGACAGACGGTCGGGGCGAGCGGGCTGAGCATGCACCTGGTGACGATCCCGCCCGGGGCCAGGTCGGAGCCGCACTACCATGTCGGGTACGAGACCGGCATCTATGTGCTGGAAGGCAGGGTTCTGACGCGCTGGGGCGCGAAGCTCGAGAACGAGGTGGTCAGCGAAGCCGGGGAGTTTCTGTTCGTCCCGGCAGGGGGGCCTCACGAGGCGGTCAATCTGAGCGCCACGGAACCGGCCCGTGCCGTGGTGGCGCGCAACCATCCCGCGGAGCAGGACCAGGTGCAGCCCTATGTTGCCGGATAGAGGCCCCCGCCGTGTGCGCCGAAGGCTGCGTCGATGCCCGGCTTCCTTGCGCGGTTCCTGCTCGATCTTCACCTGCACCACGTCAGTCAGGTGTCGGGCGCGACTGCGCAGCCCCGCCAGCAGGCGCGGCGCGTTGTCGCAATGCGGTGCGATGTAGTGGATGACTACAAGTCGATTTCGGCAACCATGAACGTGACGGCCTTTCCGGAGAGGATCACCCGGCGACCTTGCAGCTGGCACGAGAGCCGCCCCCCTCTAGGCGAAACCTGTCTCGCCTCGAAGCGAGTCTTGCCGAGCCGCCGAGCCCAGTAAGGCGTCAGCTCGCAGTGGGCAGAACCAGTCACCGGATCCTCGGGGACGCCGATCTTCGGCGCGAAGAAGCGGCTTACGAAGTCGACGTCCGTGCCGGGAGCGGTAACGATCACGCCACGTAGATCCAGCGCCTGGAGTTTAGCGAAATCGGGTGCGATGGCACGCACGGCGTCTTCGTCTTCGAAAATGGCCATGTAGTCGTTCGCAGCCCACACCTCCTGAGGCACGCGACCCAGTCCGGCGACCAGCGCATCCGGAATGGGCTTCGCCACGGGGGGCTGCGCAGGAAAGTCCATCGCCAGCAGCCCGCCCTTCGACTCGACGACGAGCGCTCCGCTCCTGGTTTGAAAAGTGATCTGCTTCCCGGAGTGGCCGAGGATGTCAAACAGGACATGAGCCGAGGCTAACGTCGCGTGGCCGCAGAGCTCGACCTCCGCAACGGGCGTGAACCATCGAAGCTGAAACCCTTCTTCGGAAGGGACGAAGAAAGCGGTTTCGGAGAGGTTGTTCTCGTTGGCGATCGCCTGCAGCAGGCCATCGTCAAGCCAGCGCTCCAGCGGGCACACGGCGGCAGGGTTGCCCTCGAAGACCCGCTCCGCAAATGCATCGACCTGATATTGCTTGAGTTTCATCGTCCGGCTCCTGGTGTGCTGGCTGGCGAGGCAGGTTGCAAATCTGGCCTGTCATTCTGCAGCGCGGGCTTCGAGGCGTGAAGCAGCAAATCGCTTCGGGGGCCTTTGTTTCGACTGTCCCGAGTTGGTGTGCGCGGCGGCGTCGATCGCGCTGGGCGAGCAGCGCATGCCGTTCCGCTATCCGGAGGGACATCCCGTTGTTGGCCAGGCTATTTGCAGGGCAGTTCGCCTTCGCGAAGGGCGGTTCGGTGTCACGGTCGCCGGCATCAAGCGCGCACACGAGGATTTCCAGCACGGCAAGCCGAGCAGTGTCGTGCGGCCCGGTGATCTGCTTGCTCGACTTCGGCCGCGCGAGCGAGACCGTCGACCTGTCCTCGCTCGCGCTGACCCACTACACGCTCAAGAACCTCGGCACCCGCCGCCTCGCGCTGGATTCCGGCGAGGGTGAGTACAAGCTCAAGCCCAGCGGCCCGGGCTGCGGCGAGGTGCGCGACAAGCAGAAGGCGGCGCTCGAGGAGATCATCGCGCGGGTGAACAAGCGCTTCGTCGGCGAGCTCACCGCGGGCAGCAAGCTGCTCTACGGAACAGCGCGATCAAGGGCAAGCTGCTGGAGTGCGAGACGCTGATCGAGCAGGCGGTGAACAACACCAAGGAGCAGTTCGGCAACTCGCCGGACCTCGACGCGCGCATTCTGGATGCGGTGATGGATGCACTTTCGGCGTTCACGTCGATGAGCCGGCAGGCGCTGGAGTCCGAACGCATCCGCGCCGAGATCAAGGCCATCCTGCCCGGCCCGGGGCGGCTGTATCAATTGTTGCGTGCCGCCCGTTCTGCAGGCGAAGGGGGCGAAAGTCGTCCTTGCCGAGCCTTCTACGGAGGTGACGCTGCAGCGGGTCGCGAAACTGGCGGACACGGTCATCGGCCTGGCGCCGATCGGTTTCGTTGCAGCGGTAAATGATGGCTGGGTGTTCAGTGGGTGGGCAGGATGAAGGTGCTCTTCTCGCGCACGGCGAGGCTGGGGTCGTGCAGCGCCACCGTCTCGAATGCGATCGGCTGCACGCCAGACGGCATGCCGGTGAGCGGGGACGACAGGGTGAGCGTGACGGTGTGGACGCGCCCCGGTTCGACCACGAACTCGGTGGCGCCGTCGATCCGCAGCCCCGGCAGGCCGCTGACGCCGATGCGGAACTGGCGGGTCGCCTCTTCCATGTTGATGAGCTTGAGCGTGTAGCGGTTCTCGATTCGGCCCTCGGTGGTCTCCTGCATCAGGGCGCTGCGATCCCGGTGCACTTCCACCCGCAGCAGCACGCGCTCGGTCAGCGTCCACGCACCCAGCGCCGTGAACACCAGCAGCAGGCCAACGTAGACCAGTGTCCGTGGCCGTGACCAGACCCTGGCGACCTTGGGCTGAACAGCAAGCTCGCCTTCGCTCGTGAAGCGGATCAAGCCGCGCGGTGCGCCGATCTTGTCCATGACCTCGTCGCAACCGTCGATACACAGGCCGCAGTTGATGCACGGGTATTGCAGGCCGTCCCGAATGTCGATTCCCGTCGGACACACCTGTACGCAGAGCCCGCAGTCGATGCAGTCGCCCTTGTTGCCGGCCTGGCGCAAGGCGCCACGCGGTTCTCCGCGCTGGGCGTCGTAGCTGACGTTCGCCGTATCCGAATCGATCATCACGCCCTGGAAGCGCGAGTACGGACACATGTGCTGGCATACGGCCTCGCGCGCCAGCCCCGCCTGAAGGTAGGTGAAGGTCGCGTAGAAGAGCAGCCAGAAGGTTTCCCAGGGGCCCGTCTGGAAGCTGGCGATCGCCGGTAGCAGTTCCCGGGTCGGCGTGAAGTAGCCGACGAAGGTGATCGCGGTCCACGCGGCCACCAGCGCCCAGGTGCCGTGCTTGACCGACTTGATCAGCAGCTTGCGCGCCGACATCGGGCCCTGGTCGAGGCGCAGGCGTGCGAGGTGATCCCCTTCGATCTTGCCCTCGATCCACACGAAGATGGATGTGTAGACCGTCTGTGGACAGGCAAAGCCGCAGAACAGGCGCCCGGCGATGGCGGTGGTGAAGAACAGCGCGGTCGCGGCGAGGATCAGGATGAAGGCGAGCAGCAGCGCATCCTGCGGCCACAGGACCAGGTCGAAGAGGTAGAGCTTGTCGTCCGCGATGTCGAACAGGATCGCCTGCCGCGTGCCGGTTTCGGTTGTCCACGGCAACCAGCACGCGCCGTAGAACACGATCTGGGTGAGCCACACCATGGCCCAGCGCAGGCTGTTGAAACGGCCTTGCACCGCATTGGCGTGGATCTTTCCCTTCCTGCGATAAAACTCCAGCTTGGCTTCGCGCATCTTGCTGACGGCTGGGTTCATGGATGTGCTCCGGCTCTGACGATGGCCGGAAGTACATCACCGCGCGCGAGACCGGGGCAGCTTCAGATCGTTCGATTTGGAACAGGTACAGATCATGTGCGAGGGCTTCGCTGTGCCTGACGACTATCCGCCCGACTGTTCCTGTCCACGCCTCGGCAGGCGCCCACAATCACGGTATCGAATCAGGAGTGGAACACCGTGATCGCCAATACGATGAGTTTGCCCACCACCTTGGGCGACGCCCCCCCAGCCACCGGCAGGGTGCCCGGCAACAAGGGAATCTGGGTCGGGATCTGCTGCGAGTTCGTCGAATTCCTGGTGCTGTTCGTCGTGTATTTCGTCGCCCGCGCGCACTTTCCCGACGCCTTCCATAGCGGGGCGGAGCGGCTCTCGCAGGCCGCCGGCGTGGTGATCACCTTGCTGATGGTGAGCAGCAGCTTCTTCATCGCCTGCTCGGTCACGAGCCTGCGTGCCGGACGCAGGCGTGAATCGATCGCCTGGCTGATCGCGGGCCTGGTCGCGGCGCTGGGCTATCCGGTGGCGAAATACCTCGAGATCCAGTGGAACCTCGCGCACGGCATCGACGGCGAGTCGGGGATCTTCTTCACCGTCTATTACTACCTGACCTTCACCCATATGGTGCATGCCTTCTGGGGCATCCTCGGCATCCTGTGGGTTCTGACGCGTCATTCATTCGGGATCTATACGGCCGACGAGCACAGCGGTCTGGAAGCGCTCGCCAGCTACTGGCACGCGACCGACATCATCTGGCTGGTCATCTTCCCCTTCTTTTACGTCCTGGCCTGATCATGGAATCCATCGAGCGCAAACCCGCCACGTCACTCCGGCCCCTGGTCCTGACCTGGCTGGCCCTGGTCGGGCTGACCCTGCTCAGCCCGCTACTTGGCAACGGTCTCGGGGGGCAGGAGGCCGTGCAGTTGATCGTGGCCGCGATCATCTGGATCAAGGGCCACCTGGTCGCACGCCACTTCATCGAGGCGGAGCTGGCACATCCCTTCATCCGCAGCGTGCTGCGGTTCTTCATCGCCTTCACGCCGATCGCGATCGTGCTGACGACCTTCTTCGGCGACCGCTTCGCCCGCTTTGCGAGCCTATAGCTGGCGCTTGATCAGCCTGCCGAGCGTCGCCAGGGCCTGATCCTGGCGAGGCGTCGCGGGATGACCGAAGTTGAGCCGCAGGTAGTTTGGAAACGCCCGCTTCGCGGAAAAGATCGGTCCCGGGGCGATGCTGATGCCGTGCGCGAGTGCTTCTTCATGCAGCCGCAGCGCATCGACCCGGGCGGGCAGTTCCAGCCACAGAAAGTACCCGCCGTCCGGCCGGGCCAGGCGGATACCGCCGGGAAAGTGCGCTTCGATGCCGGCCAGGAGTTGCGTTTCCTGGGCGGCAAGCTGCCTGCGCAACTGACGCAGGTGATTGTCGAAGCCGCCATGCTTCAGGTAGTCGGCCAGCGCGATCTGCAGCGGGACGGCCGTTGCCAGGCTGGTCGAGTATTTCTGCCGCTGCACCTGCTTGGCGAAACGCCCGGCCGCAACCCACCCGACGCGATAACCCGGGGCGAGACACTTCGAGAACGACGACACGTGCAGCACCAGTCCATCCGTGTCCATCGCCTTGCTGCACAACGGCGCGTCACGCTGGAAGTACAACTCGGCGTAGACATCATCCTCGATCAGCGGAACCTGGTGTTTGTGCAGCAGCGCCACCAGCGCGCGCTTGTTCTCGTCCGAGACGCAACTGCCGGTCGGGTTGGCAAAATTCAGCATGAACAGGCAGGCCTTGATCGGATGACGGCGCAGCGCATCGGCCAGCGCATCCAGGCTGACCCCTTCGCGCGGGTGGCTCGGGATCTCGATGACCTTGAGCCCCAGGCGTTCGCTGGCCTGCAGCCCCGCATAGAAGGTGGGCGATTCGATGGCAATCAGATCGCCGGGTTGGGTCAACGCTTGCAGGCACAGGTTGAGCCCTTCCATCGCGCCCGCCGTGACGACGATCTCCTGCGGCGACACCGAGGCGCCATGGGCGAGATAACGCAGCGCGAGTTGTCGGCGCAGCTCGTCATTGCCCGGCGGCAGGTCGGTCACCGTGGCCAGCGGATCCAGATGACGTGCCGCCGCAGCAAGGAAGCGGCCGAGCTTGTCGAGCGGATAGAGCCGCGCGTCGGGAAAGCTCGATCCCAACGGAACGATGGCAGGATCGCGCACGCTGTCGAGGATCTGGAAGATGAAGTCGCTGACCTCGAGCGCCGTCGACCCGCCCACTGGATGGGTCATGTCCGGCTCGGGCAGCTTGCTCCCAAGCCGCGCGCGCACGAAGTAGCCCGACTTCGGCCGCGCCTCGATAAGGCCTCGGCTCTCGAGCAGGTGGTAAGCCTGAGTGACCGTGATCGGGCTGATGCCATGGGTCTTGCAGGCCTGGCGGACGGAAAGGAGCTTCTCGCCGGGGCGCAAGACGCCCTCAGCGATCAGCTGTGCGGTCCGGTCGGCAAAATCGTGGTAGAGGCCCATGAGCGGATCTTAGCTGCAAAGCAGTGGAACACCTTTGGCATGGATCATTCCTCAGGGACGCTTTGCACAAGGGTCGAGGGCCCGAGTTGAATCAACTTAAGACCTGCCGTCCAGCGGCACTGCTGCCGCCAGATCGCTCCAGGCTGGGCGGTAGCGGGCAGATCAGGCGTCATCCATCCGGAAGCTCCGGCCAGTCTGATGGTCGCCGGCCATCACCACTGAGGCCAACGCGCCGATGCGGCCGTTGCATGACCGCATAGCGGTGATCTTGGCGCCGGGCGACTACCTGGCATGGCTGAACGGGGCGACGCAGACCGCGGCGGTGCAGGGTGTGGTGCAGCGATGGAGGCGTCTGGAAACGAAAAAACCCCCCGTTTCGGGTGGGTTCTCGTGCTTGCCTGCTGCTTACCGTGACTACTCGAACTTCGCCGACGAGGAGTCAAGTCCGTCAAATTATGGGGCGACATACCGGTTTCGAACCGGTGACCTTTGGAGCCACAATCCTGATTCAATACCCATTCCGTTGCTTTCCGTAAAAATCGATATCCATCTTTCTCTTTCCAAATCAATTTTTTATCACTTACTATTTGTCCAATTGTCGAGCGGTGAATAGCCAAGACTTACCGCCGTCTGCTTACTATGTGATTACTTTTGGCACACTTGGACTATGAGAAAATTAACGAAGAGCTATGTTGATGGGTTGCGCCCAAGCAACAAAGAGGATTTTTACTGGGATTGCGAGTTGACGGGTTTTGGTGTCAAGGTATTTCCGTCTGGGACGAAATCTTTCGTGGTTCAGTATCGAACTCCGGAAGGGCGAACGAGGCGATATACGATCGGTAAGCTGAGCGACGCATTGACGCCTGATCAGGCTCGAAGGGTGGCGAAGGATCTGCTTGCGTCGGTCGTCAAGGGGGGTGATCCGCAAGGTGATGTGGAGAAACGCCGTGAAGCCTGGACGGTGAACGAACTGATGGATGCCTATCTCGCGAGTGAGGCCTTTGCCGGGAAGGCCAAATCAACGCGGGGTGCCGATTATGGGCGGATCAATCGTCATGTGCGACCGCTGATCGGGACCCGATTTGCAGATCGCGTCACCACCGAGGAGCTCAGGCGTATGCATAGAGCGATTGTCGAGGGCAAGACGGCCACCAGAGTAAAGAGCGGCAAGCCGCGAGGGCTTGCCAGGGTCACGGGAGGCGAAGGAACGGCAGACAAGGCGGTCTTGATCGTACGAGCAGCGTACACCTGGGCCATTGAACAGAATTATTTGGTGGATAACCCTGCGGCCCGGATCAAGGTCTCGCCGTCTGGTGTTCGCGATACGATCCTTGAGGACGAAAACGCATATGCCCGAGTATTCAGGACCCTCGCGCTGCTCGAAAGTCAAAAGCAGATTCGCCCGGCGGCGGCCGACGCCATTCGTGTCATTGCCTTGACAGGCGCACGGCGCAGCGAGGTGCTGCGGCTCCGTTGGGCCTGGGTCGATGTTGATGGAAGTCGTGTGGTCATCCCTCCGAAGAAGAACAAGACTGGAAAAGTGACGGGGCAGGCGCGCATCATCGGACTGCCAGATGTCGCGCTGGAGATCATCCTTCGTCAGCCAAGAGAGGCCGAGGACGAGGTAGTGTTTCGCGCCGCGCGCGATGGAGATGAAATTTCGCTTCAGCGGCCCTGGAACCTCGTGCGAACGATGGCAAGAGTACAGAGAAGTCTTGGGCTCCATGGCTTGCGACATTCGATCGGGAGTCACATGGCGATGTCGGGGTCGACGATCAACGAGATCATGGAGGTCCTCGGACATACGCAAACTTCGACCGCCATGCGATATATTCATTTCGCTGATCGGGCAAAGGCCATCCTCGCCAATCGCGCCGCCACGACGGCGCTCGCGGGGCTCGGCAAGGCCGAGCAGAGTTCTCAAGAGAAGAAGAGGCAAGAGTGATTCGAACGACGTATGTACGGCCAGAGGGGGCAGCCGCAATCCTTGACATCGAAGTGGACGAGCTTCTTATTGCGGCTGCGGAAGGTCGGGTTCGCGTATATGGTTTGGTTCACGTCTTGGCGCAGAGCGAGCTTGGTCGGTATGAGGTCGACGAGGGCAGCGAGATGAACGATTCTGGTCAGTCACGTTGGCTCTGCGTCAAGAGCGAGTTTCACCGGTTCACGTTTGTTCCGGTCTCGCAGTCGGGTGTGATCAATATCATCGTGGATGGAAGTGTTTCCATAACGGATCGATTGTCGGATGAAGATGAGGATGGATTGATCTGGCGGCTAGCGCCCGAGTTGGCGAGCTCAGATTTTCCACCGATTGTCGTGAGCCGGAATGCAATTTTCTTCAAGCGCGCCGACATCGAGGTGATTCGGGACCAGGAGGTGCAGCCTAAGGCCGGGTCCGTCAAGGATCTCCTCGAGCCTATGCATCATTCGTATCTTTCGAAGAAACTCGAGGCGTTGATCGCCGCTGCGCGTTACTGGTGGGCGAATGCTGATCGAGACGATCCAAGCACACATCCCGACATGCAGTCTATATCCGCTTGGCTTGTCGACAGAGGGCTTACAAAATCGCTCGCCGATAAAGCGACGACAATCATACGTCCCGAATGGGCGCACTTCGGACGTAAACCCGAACGATAAGTCAGTTGCTAGGTTTGATCCGTTTTCTAAAGCGATTACGAAAGTTGGTTCATGGAAGGTAGAAGCCCTTCCAATTTAATTCCAGGCGGTTCCACGTCATAGTTTGCGCACTGCAACGGTAACTGTGCCGTTGAATGTGTGATGAAAAGGACAAACTTATGATTGAACATGGAATAGTAGATCGTTATCTCGATCGCGCCGAGGCAGCCGACTATCTGAGTTCGCGCGGACTGCGGACGTCGCGCAACACTCTTCAGAAACTTGTCACCGTCGGCGGCGGGCCTCTCTACAGACGGTTTGGGAAGCGCGCTGTCTATCTACAAGCAGACCTGGATGCATGGATTGCGGAGCGGCTTTCGCCGCCTCGTCGCTCATCGTCATTTAGCTGATGAGATCCGCTCGACCAATTCGACCGCCGATATCCCGAGCCCGTCTGCAAGCCGGAAGAGCGTGTCCACCGTTGGTTGCGATTCACCCCGTTCGATGAGGGAGATGGAGTTTCGGTGCAGGCCGGCACGCTCGGCTAATGTCTCCTGTGATAGGCCGCGTTCTTTGCGCAGGGTTCGTATCAGCGCTGTGAGACGCTGGGATGGGAGTTGTTCAGACATGGCGCGAGTCTCCGGCGCTGGGGCGCTGCTCTCTGCAAAGAATTCTGCTTGGTTATGAGGCTGCGGGTCCGAGACGCGGCCGTGCCGACTACCCACGACGCACGATCGAACCGGATGCATTGTCGCGTCGGATGCTCTGATTGCGGGCAAGCGCTGGCCGAGGTTGGATACGCGAAGCGTGTCGGCTGCGCCGAGCGTGTCCGGAAAGATGACGAGGTTGGTCCCGCCCGGTGCAATCTGCGAAGGAAAGAGGATTCCAGAAACATTGGCCTGGATGAGCCGGTCGCCGATCGCCCAACTCGGGGGGGCGATTCGCTCGCTGAACCACAGTCTGCGCCAGTCACAGGTGAAGTCCTCCCAGAGCGGGTCACCGTTATCGGCCAAGTATCCTGCGCGGAAATCGAACAGGCGCTCAATCGTCACTTCGTAACTGACGAGCGTGCCTCGGGGCAGCAGGGTGGATACCTGCTCGTACTCGCGGATGGCCGTTTCGGTCTCGAGCGCAAGGTATAGGGCCCTGACGCCCGGGCGGTTGGCGCGGCCGCCGTAACGGGCCTCAACTTCTCCGCTAACGGGCGATACAGCCCGGAGAGGGCTTTGTATCCGGTACGCGATGGCACCGTCGAGTCGCGTGAGAATCATCCGGCCGCGCCTGCCTCGAGCGACATCACATGGCCGATCAGATCGTCGACGCGCCCTTCACTCACCAGTTGCTCGGCCGTTTTATAGGCGAAGGCCTGCAGCGGCTCATTGCGATACCAGAAGATCGCCTGGTCGACGTCTCCGCACAGATCGGTCGCCGCCCGGATGACCCGGACCGCCTCGCGCAAGAAGGTCTGCAGATTGGGAGAGGTGGGCGCCCGGGTAACCGTGTTGCGATGCACGTGCGCCTGGGCTGCGAGGGTTTGCAGATCAACGCTCAAGGCTTCGCTGAAGCGCTTGGGCGACAGCACGCCCGCGCCGACGTCTGGGTCGCGCAGGGAGCTCAGGAAGGCATCGAATGGCTTTCGGTAGGCACTGGTTTCATGAGCAGGTGTGACCATTTTGCGTCTCCTTTTGTGGGCAGCAAATTTGCACATATTATGCACTAAATCGGGTGCGTCCAGGAAGGCTCGATTTGCCCCTGGGCATCAAGCATGAAAGTAGGGCTGGCGGCGTTGGGCTGAGTCGTTGAAGGCAAGCGCTGTTGCTGTCGATCGGGTTTGTGAGGCGTTTTACAAAAGAACAAAGAGTTGTGCAGTTGCAGGACGAATAGTAGTATGTGCGCTACGGTGCTGAAGTTCATTGACCATCACTTTCCCGGAGTCCCGCATGGAAGAAGACGACTACACGCCTGCTACTCGCCCTGACCACTGGCGTCTGGATGTCCTCGATGACCAAATCGAAAGGCTCTACGACCAAGGCGCCGCATTCTTTGTCGCGGAAGTGGAGCGGCGCAACGAAGGACGGGTCTGGCAACCGGAAGAGGCGCTCGATGTTTCTCCGGAGCCCGAAGAGCAGATGGAGCGAAAGGATGGGCTCTGGCTCTTCAACAGCCCGGATCTCATGTGCGACAGCCTAGTCCGTCTTGAGCGACACGACTTCGATGTGACCGAGGTCTTGCTCGTGAGTCCGCCCGCGCTCAATCGCAGCGAGGCTTGGCGTTGCGAGCGGCTCAAGGCCCTGTTCGGGCTGCGGGATGAAGATCGTTTTGAGAGCGGATGGCTCTACATCGTCGAGAGCGGTGAGGTGTATGGCGACATCGATCCGATCTGCTACGTCGCGATGGGGTCGGCGCGATCCATGATCTTGCGGGACCCGCGCACCGCGTCGGCGCCAACGCGCCCGTATTTTCCTCTGCCGAAGATCCACTCGATCAGTGCTCTTTCCCAATGGGAACGGATAGCGCTGCCCCATAGCAGGGCCGACGACGGTCACGCGGACTTGGTGGCGAGATGAAGAAGCGCGACCCGACTTCCCCCGGTTATGCACCTGCGGAGATCTACACGCGAGAGGGCACCGCTTTGTTGTTGCCGGCACTGCAGGTGGAGGCACTGGAGCGCGCCCGCGCGGAGGCCCGCCGGGCGCGTACGCAGGAGTTGCTGGACGAGGCGGAAGTCCGCGAGCTCGCCACGATGCCCCCTGCATCAGATCCCTTTGATGGCCCCGCGCCCCACGAAGAGAGAAGGATGCAACGGAAGGTCTTCAACCTGGACGAGATCGACGCGATGCTCGAGGCGCGCGGGAAAGGCGATCGCGAACGCCTTCAGCAGTTGAAGGCGTGGGCGACTCACATGCGCCGCGACGCCGGCTACCGGCTTGTGCAGCCGTTCCCGACCCAATTCGACACGCTACGCGAGCAGCTCCCTAACTGCGCACGGGCGATCGACGCGATTGAGGCGATGTGCGCGCTCGCGGTCGGCTACGAGGACATCTTCGTGCCAGAACCCCTGCTGCTGCTGGGACCGCCGGGCGTAGGAAAGACCCTGCTGGTCGAGCTGCTGGCTGCGACGGTCGGCGTTGATTTCGAGGCAGTATCGCTGGCGGCTGCCCAAGGTTCCTTTCAGATCATTGGTACGTCGCTGCACTGGTCGACGGCTGCGCCTGGGCAAGTTTGGCGCCTGCTCGCCATGGGCAGGTCGGCAAATGGGCTCCTGTTGCTCGACGAGGTGGACAAGGCCGGGGGTGACGAGCGCTGCCTGACCGAGACCGCGCTCCTCGACCTGCTCGAGCCCCGCACTGCTCGCAGGCTCGTCGACCAGGCTACGGATGTCGCGATGGACGCATCCACCGTGTGGAAGCTGGGCACCGCCAATGAGCTGGGTCCGATCAGTGCGCCGATCCGCTCCCGCTTTGAAGTCATCACGATCGACGCGCCCACGCGCAACGAGCTGACCGAGATCTACCTTCGCCAGTGGCACGCACATTGCGAGGATCGCGAGGGGTGTCCGATCCTGTCCCAAACGTTGCTGGGCAGGATGGCCGATGCTCGGATCTCGCCGCGCGAGGCAAGCCGGCGCCTTCGGCTCACCTTGGGGCTGGCCATCCAGAGAAACGTGAAGGTCGTGGAGGCTCTCTTTGGTGACGATCTGACGCCCCGCGTGAGATTCGGATTCGCGCCAGCAGTGGATCACTGAGAAAGGCGGATCCCTCTGATGACCAGGAACAACACTCACGCCGTGCGAGTGCTGGGAGGGTACCTGTGGCCGATCGAATCCGTAGTCGACCGCCCGGAGGTCGCCTTGTCGAGATGGCGGCTTTACGAGATCTCGGCAGCCTGGAGCGGGGCGCCGACCCTACATCTCGTCGGCTGGGCGAATGAAACGGCGCAGGGCCAAGTCTCGAGCCCGGTCCACCACGTCGACCCGGCGAGCCGACTCTGTGTGACTCGAAGCGGCCGACGCTACCGGCTGATCGGTCAGCCGGGCCACTGTGACGATGCGGGCTTCGTCTGGGGCGCGTGGAAGCAGCTGAACGGGGCCCAGCAAGAGCGCGATCTCACCGATGTGCTTTGGCTGCTGCTTGAGGGCGCCACTACCGGGGGGCATGGCGCATGAGAAACCACCATTTTGCAGTGGAGAATGCTCGTGGACCCAGACCTTGATCGATTGCTGTGCAGTCGCTATCCAGTCATCTTTCGTGAGCGGCACGCGCCGGCCAGCCGAACGGCGATGTGCTGGGGGTTCTGCTGCGGAAATGGCTGGTATGCGCTGATCGACACCCTTTGCAACGAGATTCAGCGCCGGGTCGATACGCATGGCGTCAAGGACGTCGTCGCACTCCAGGTGAAGGAGAAGTTCGGCGGGCTGCGTTTCTATGTAAGCGGAGGCGATCAATACACGAACGGCTTGATTTGGTTGGCAGACCACCTCTCCACAATGGTTTGCGAAAACTGCGGAGCACCTGGACTGCAAACAGGTCGCGACTGGATCAAGACGCGGTGTGCCATGCACGACGGCGAGGACTTCCCACTCGATCAGACGATGTCCTATGGTGGAGGCGACCTTGTGGATGGCTTGCGCTCGGTCTCGCCGGAGAAGATGAGGGCTTGGGATCTCGCGAGCCGGTTTCGTCTTCCGCCCGTGCGTACGCGGGGGTGGCGCCATATCAGCTTTGCGCTTGAATCTGTCATCCGCAACGATATCCGGCACAACGATCTGGCCGGGGTGGTCGTGGACGCACTTGACGAGTCCGAGGGGCTGCGCTTTCACTGGCTCGGCGGTGACGATCACGGGCGGGTCGCAGGAATGTTTCGACTCGCCGAGACCTACGCGGCGCGTTGTGATCGGCAGACCGGTAAGCCTACAAGCTGAAGCCACGGAGGCAAGGATTGGGCGCGCAAACCCGGGCGGCAGGAGCGTGACGTGGCGCGCGAGCGAGATGGTGTCCGTCTGCGTGCTCTGGAGGCCGCCATGCTTGCGGCTAGTGAAGATGCCGAACGCTTGGCCTTGGCAGGTGAGGACATGCTGACGCTGTCGGCAGCGTCAGCCCTGACAGGGTGTCCTGCGTATGACTTGTCGCGCCGAAGGCGATCGAACCTCGTGCTCGCGCTGTCACTTCCGGGCGTGAAGGGCCGGGTTTACCGATTTCCCGCCTTTCAGTTTGAGCCGCACGTGTGCGAGGCAATGCCTCAACTCCTGGCTCTGTTCGGTCGCGGATGCTCGTGGCAGCTGTACGATTTCCTGCTGCACCCGGAGCCGCTCCTTCAAGGCCGCATCCCACTCGACCTGATGAAATGCGGTCGAGCGGCAGAGGTCCTACGTGTAGCCAAGGCGACTGCGACGCTCGAGCATGGTGCCTACTGACCAAGGGTGGGTCAGCCCCACGCGGATACGCCCCCAGGGATCTAGCAGGCCCGTGCCCCGTAGAACGCCGTGTTCGGCCGCGACAACAAGCACAGGGTTCGGACTCTAAGGAGATGTCATGAGTACGAAGGCTAGCCTGAATTACCATGTTGACGAAGCGAGCGGCACTTCCGCTCACGTCTATGAGGAGTGCCTTGCCCCAGCAGACTTCCCCGTCTACCTGGAGATCTCCGGCGTGTCCGATGTCTCGATCGACGTGACGCCGCATGGGACGGATGTGAGGGTCGCCATCCCGCGTGCATTGGCGGCAAAGCTCGGACTCCTTCCGCCGCTCAAGAAGCAAGAATGAACGCGGCGCCGACCGGTGGTAGTCAGAGCAAGTGCAGCGATCTTTCGCCCACTGGCGCCTAGCCCGTCGGCCTGAAGTCCCGCCGTCTTGTCGTCGTCAAATCCGCGCAACGCGGACGTCCTAGTCTAGCCGGCAGTCCATTCCTGACCGGAATCGCCAGTGAGTGGTCGCCACAGTTTCCGGGCTATGTCGCTGGCGCTGTCGAAGCAGCCAGCCTGGCCTTAAAGCGGCTGACCGAAGGAGGACTCCAGGACGGGTACCTCCTGCACCTTCATGCTCCCCATTAGCAATGGAGCGTGAGGGCCACCTACTTCGCATGTAGATCAGTCGTCCCGTGCACGCTGCTTGAACTGGTCGGGTGCAGGACGATTGTGGTGGCCTCGACGAAGTCCTGATCAAATTGCCGGGCTGCGGCCTCGTTCTCGGCAGTCGTTTTGAAGCGACTGACGCGTTTCTTCACATCTTTTCGATTGAGCGGTTTCGGATCACCTGCACCCATCCGGGATGTCCTCGCATCGAGTAGATGACCGCAGCCCGTCAGGACGTCACCGTTACTGAGTGGGACGTGTTAACGGGCTGCTCAAGAGGCAATCTGCCCCTTTCCTCCCAGCGCTGGAAATAGTCCTCCATGTGTTTCACGCACAGCTTGATCTTCGCCGATGAGCTGAGTCGCTCAGGGTAAACCGCCCAGATGTTCGCCTCTTGCGTGTAGTCGGGAAGGATCTGGATCAACTCCCCCGACTGCAGGTGCGAGCGAGCATCCCAGATCGAGCGGAGCATGATTCCATGGCCTGCTAGGGCCCAGGCGACGGCGATTTCGCCGTTGTTCGTGACCAGGGACCCCCGCACCTTCACCGTGTAGCTCCGATTTCGGCGCGTGAGCTTCCATAAACCCACGGGGTGATCCCGTTCCTTGATGATCAGGCAGTTGTGCTGCGCAAGTTCGTTCAGATCCTTCGGTGCTCCGAACTTCGCAAGGTAGGCAGGTGATGCGCAAAGGATCCGGTAGTTGCGGGCGAGGCGCTTGGCAATGTAATGGGGCGAAATCACGTCACCGATACGGATGTCGAGGTCGATCTTGTTTTGAGCCAGATCGAGAAGGTGGTCGAGCACGTCCAGGCGGACCTCGATCGCGGGGTATTTGCGCGAGAACTCCGCAAGGCTTTCCCCGACTACCCTGCGCCCGAACCCAAAGCTGGTGGATACGCGTAGGACGCCGCGCGGCTCATTGCGCTTCACACCGAGCTCCTCGTGAAGCTCGGTGACGCTGTCCAGTATCGAACGCCCCAGTTCGAAGACGTGCTCACCCTGTTCAGTCAGGGAGACGTGTCGCGTTGAGCGGTGAAAAAGCTTGCACTCAAGCTGGGTTTCCAGGATCTGGATCCGCTTTGTGATGAAGGCCGGTGAGACGCCAAGTCGTTGCGCCGCCTGTGAAAAATTCAGCGTGCGCACAACCTCGCAGAACACCTGCAGGTCTTCGATGGAAAATCGATTGTTCACGGTTCGTAAAAACTAAGTTTATTTATGGATGGTTGTCCCCTATCGGTCGCAATCGTACGATGAATTCGTACAAACGCTTGAACGACGACCGAACGGGGGCGACTGTTGGACGCAACTTACCTGTCTCTGGCAGACCACGCACGCCGACTACGCAGTCGTGAGCAGACGGCTGTAGAACTCATCGACAACTGTGCGCGGGGTTTTGAGCGCACCGAAGCGCGGCTCAATGCCTACAAGACCTGGAACGGGGTGGGCGCGCGAGCAGTGGCGCAGGCCGTGGATGAACTGTTCGCCGCCGGAGTCGATGCTGGCCCGCTGATGGGGCTGCCGGTGTCCGTGAAGGATCTCTACGGTGTGCCCGGCCTGCCTGTTTTCGCGGGGAGTGACGAGGCATTGCCAGCGGCATGGCAGGCAGCGGGG
>Ga0209573_1000778_pt1 | contig 58845 bp, 43 predicted proteins | sample TNRBio252014_DNA_FD_185870 | JGI IMG/M metagenome (GOLD analysis project Ga0209573, IMG submission 185870) | Wastewater treatment Type I Accumulibacter community from EBPR Bioreactor in Madison, WI, USA - TNR Reactor_6/25/2014_ DNA (SPAdes)... | ecosystem: Engineered > Bioreactor > EBPR >...
CGCTTAATTGTATTCGGCTTTCCTCGCCGACTTGCCATGATTAACAAAGGCAAAAGTTTGTAAATTAAAAAAGACAGACTTTCTCCAGATAAAGGTATTGAAATAATACCATATCTCTATCTGGTGGCTATAGCGAAAGGGTTCCACCTCTTCCCATTCCGAACAGAGAAGTTAAGCCTTTCTGCGCCGATGGTACTGCCCCAAGCGGGTGGGAGAGTAGGTCGCTGCCTGTTTTTTTTCCTTTTGTCATCCCTGAAAAGGGATGCAAAAATGGAAAATCATACCTTACAATAGCCTCACCCTCACCGGTGGGGCTTTTTTTTTGGGGCAAAAAAAATAGCTACGGGATTGACAATTACCCTCAAAAGCTGTTACTTGCGGTGCCTAATGATAGTTTGGGCGAAGTTCTTTGAAAATGGGGATAGAAGTGAAGTAGGGTCTAATAATTTAAATGAAATTTTTTAGAAAAAACCAAGTAATCTTTGGAAAAATCTTTTGGGTAGATTTAGGTAGTTTTGAAGGCTGTAGAATTGGTAAAGTGAGGCCATGTTTGATCATTAGAAGAGATAGAAATACTGTTACAGTTATACCCATTACTAAAGACAATGGAAGAATTTTTGAAAATGAATTTTCTATAGGGAAAATAGCTAATTTGAAGTATAGTTCAAAATTGAAGATTTCGCACATCCAGACAGTGGATGTTAGTAAATTGAATGAAGAGATAGGAGAATTACCTGAATCATTGAAATCCGCCATTCGGCGTCTTGGAGCATTAGTTCTTTTTGGAACATCAATTTAATTTCTTGATTTTCAATGCTTTTTTCTTTCGGAAGAAAGGGGAAAGTTTTTTTTAACTACCTGAATGCTTCTTCCCTGTTTTCAATTTCAATCTATTATAACATGGTTATTATAGAGAGTATCTATCACTGTGCCCCTGTCGCCCTCCAATCATTTTTCCCGATTCTCCCCCACAAACTTGTCCAAACTTCCAAAACCTGCTACCTTCGGGAAGTTTTGAAACCAGATAGCTCATCAACATGATCTCAAACTTCGCCGCTCGCGCGAGGCTCTGCCTCGTGTGGTTCAATTCGCGGGGCTCCGCCTCGCTTGGTTGGCCCAATTTTTCTGCTGTCATCCTCCTGGCCAGCCTGTTTATTGCCGTGCCTGCCTTCGCACAAAACGAAAAAGCGGTCATCTCCGGCATCGTCAAAGATGCTGTTTCGGATGCGCCCATAGAATTTGCCACGGTATACCTAAAAGGAACCAATACGGCCACAGAAACGGCAGTAAATGGGCGGTACCGAATTGAAATCCCGGCTAATCAGGAGGTTGTGCTGGTCGTTTCCCGGATTGGGTATAAAGAAATCTCCACCACCTTAGAGCCAATGCCCCCACGCAGCTCCCGTCAAATTGATGTGCCCTTAGCGCCCTCCGATTCGGACATCGAAGTGGAAGTGCGCGGCAGCAAAATTGAAGAAGGCGGCATGATCCGCGAAGACGTGACCCAACTCAAACTGCTGCCCAGCACTACCGGTAACTTAGAAAGCATGTTGCCCCACCTTGCGCTCGGAACCAGCAGTGGCACCGGCGGGGAATTGAGTTCACAATACAATGTGCGCGGTGGCAACTACGATGAAAACTTAGTGTACGTCAACGACTTCGAAATATACCGTCCCCAACTCATTCGCGCGGGACAACAGGAAGGACTCACTTTTGCAAACGTTGACCTCATCCGCGACCTCTCGTTTTCATCAGGGGGCTTTGAAGCGCGCTATGGAGATAAACTATCATCAGTACTCGACATCAAATACAAGCGCCCCGACAGTCTGCGGGCTTCAGTTGCAGGCAGCTTTTTGGGTGGCTCCGCCCATATCGAAGGAAGTTTCAAAACCGGCAAAGACGACTACCGGCGCTTGCGCTACCTCGTTGGCGCCCGTTATAAAACCACGCGCTATCTGCTTGGAACCTTAGACGTGTCCGGCGAATACATTCCCAATTTTTCCGATATTCAGGCATATTTAACATACGACCTGAACCGCAACTGGCAGGTGGGCCTGATGGGCAATTACAACAGCAGCGTTTACCGCTTCTCCCCTACCGAACGCAACACGGCCCTGGGATTGATCAACTTTGCGCTGCAATTGTTCAGCGTTTTTGAAGGCCAGGAAGTGGACGATTTTACGACCAGTATGGGCGGGCTGTCGCTGACTTATTTGCCGGATCGCGATCGCAATCCATTTTTTCTCAAGTTTTTGGCTTCTGCTTTTCGGAGCGATGAAAACGAACGCATAGACATCATTGGCCGGTACAGCCTGCGCCAGATTGAATCGAATATTGGCAGCGACAACTTTGGAGAGGTGTTAGCCGAACTCGGCACCGGCACCCAGCACCAGTATGTGCGCAATTCCTTAGATATTGATATTGTGAATTTTGAACACAAAGGCGGCCTCGAATTGCAGCAGGACAACAAAGACCTGGCTGTGACCAGCAGCCATTTTTTGCAATGGAGCGCTAAATTCCAGTCGGAAAACATCAACGACCGCATTAACGAATGGGAACGCCTCGATTCGGCGGGTTACTCCCTGCCTTACGATACCAATTCCGTACAGTTGTACAATGTATTGAAAACGCGCAACACCTTGTCTTCCAATCGCCTGACTGCCTATGTTCAGGATACTTACACCTGGCGCAAAGACGATGTGGCCGAATGGCGCGTCTCTGCCGGTGTCCGCGTCGCGTACTGGGATTTGAACCAGGAATTCATCATCTCTCCCCGCGCGCAATTGCTTTACAAGCCTTTAAAATCTGAAAAAGATATTTCTTACCGATTAGCGGCAGGGTTGTATTACCAAACCCCGTTTTACCGCGAAATGCGCGGCCCCGACGGGCAGGTGAATACCGATTTGCTGTCGCAAAAGTCAGCGCATATCGTCGGCGGCCTCACGTATGACTTTTACCTCGGTAAACGCAATCCCAAAAAATTCCGCCTCATCACGGAAGCGTACTACAAGCAACTTTGGGATTTAGTCTCGTATGATATTGAAAATGTGCGCATTCGATACTCTGGCCAAAATGACGCCACGGGTTACGTGACGGGTTTGGACATTCGCCTCAACGGCGAATTTGTACCCGATGCAGAGTCGTGGATCAACCTTTCGTTTTTGCGGGCACGCGAAAAAATAACCGGCATTCAGCACCTGCAACGCGAAATCGGCCAGACAGAAGCCACCGAAGTCAAAGACGTGCCACGGCCCACCGATCAAACCATGACGTTGTCCATGTTTTTTCAGGATTACCTGCCTAAAAACAAAAACTTCAAAATGCACATGAATTTTACCGTGGGAACGGGTCTGCCGTTTGGCTTGCAGGGCGGTAACCGCGTTTATCGCAATACGTATCGCTTTTCGCCTTATCACCGCGTAGATATTGGTTTTTCATTAGCCTTGTGGGACGAATCGCGCCGTGCGAGCAAGCCGCATCACCCGCTTCGGTTCACACGGGATACGTGGCTTAGCCTTGAAGTTTTTAACCTCATGCAGGTTCAAAATCAGGCAGGCAATACCTGGATTAAAACGGTGTTTAACCAGCAGTACGCCATTCCGAACTACCTGACTTCGCGCCGGATTAACCTGAGACTGAGGATGGACTTCTAACGCCCCAGCCAGTCTTTGAATTCCGACATTCGATCGCCGCTGACAAAGGCGTCCAATTTGGTTTTGGGAACCAGGTCTAATTTCATTTTGCCTTTAAAATGGGTATGCACGGCTTGTATGGCAGAAAAACCGACTAAAAATTGCCGGCTGATGCGGAAGAATACTTTGGGATCGAGTACAGCCGTCAGTTTATCCAAACTAAAATCTATGGGGAGGTTTTGTCCTTCTTTTGTTACCATAAAGGTGAATTTTTCGGACGAATAAAAATACGCGATTTCACTCACCTCGAAGCTGCGAATTTTGGCGCCCACCGTAATCATGAAGCGGGTTTTGTACTCCGGTGTTCTGTGTCCGATGTATTGCAGCAGGGTATCCATATCGGGCTTGGAAAACTGTGCTTTCAGGGCTTTGTATTTTTCCACTGCTGCCGCAAGTTCTGCCGCATTCACCGGTTTTAGCAAATAATCAATGCTATTGACCTTGAAAGCTTTGATCATGTATTCATCGTAGGCCGTTGTGAAAATTACCGGGGCGGTGAGCGGCGCGAGATCAAAAATTTTGAAGCAGAGGTCGTCTTCCAGGTGGATGTCCATAAACACGAGGTCTGGCGCATCGTGTTGGCGCAGCCATTGCACCGCCTCCGCTACTGAAGGCAGGATGGCCAATACTTCGATGCGCTCGTCGTATTTTTTTAGCATCCCCTCTAAGCGCAGGGCGGTCAGGTTTTCGTCTTCGATAATGATCGTTTGCATCGGAATAAAATTAAGGATTTACCGGACAACCACCATGCGTTTAGCAATAATTTCTGATTCCATCACCAAGCGGTAGGTATACAACCCCGCTGGTAAGCTACCGGAATCAAAAGGAATTTCGTAAGCACCTGCGGCTTGGTTGCCAGCCCACAATTGCCTGACGAATCGCCCGTTGGCGTCATGTATTGACAAGGAAGCACTGGTGTTTTTGTGCAGGGTTACCGGAATGAGGATCATACCGGATGCGGGATTCGGAAAACTCTGCCCCAGCGTTGCCAGGGAGGGCTGTCGCTCGCTGACATCAGTTGGCAGTGCGAGCCGCCAGAGTCCGTTACTGCGTGCCGAAAAAAGCTGGTTATTGTGAAGCGCCAGGTCGTAAGCAATAGACCCCGGAGCGAAAGCCGGCTCAAAATTTTGCCAGCCCGCGCCCTGGTCTTCTGTTACTTTCAAAAAACTCTGCCCGGATGATTTGGACAGGCTGGCGATGACCCGATTGCCCGTCACCACCAACCTTGCCCGTTCAAGAAAACCAACCCCGGGGTTGTAATAGGCCCATGTTTCTCCCTGATCTGTGCTGCGAAAGAGCCCCGAAGAGCCGGCGCCAAACAGGAGGTCTCCTTGCCTCGCAACGCCCAAAAAAACATTCAGCTCGCCAGCAAAGGCAGCGAAAGGCTTTTCAACCCAGGCGTTTCCGGGAGGCGTTTGTACCGCAAAAGTTGCATTGCCGCCCGCACCTGCATACAGGTTGCCGTCCAACTGAGTCAGACTAAAAATATTGAACCAGGGCATACCTGTGTTGTAGCTTGTCCATGCATGGTTGCCAAACAGATTTTTTACAAAAACGCCTGAACCACTCGTGCCGGCGTAAAGTTGGTCACCCCGAACGACTAAGCTGATGATGTCCTGTGCGCCAGGCCCTGAAAGTCCGGAATTTTCAGATTGCCAGGTTTGACCACCATCGGGAGTGCTGTATACGCCGTTATCAAGATCCCCTACATAAAGGCGGCCATTGGCATATTGCAGCCCGGTGATGAAGCCGGGAGCGGAGAAGATAGGTTCGCTATCCGACCAGGTATCGCCACTGTCGTAGGAAAAATAGATTCGGTTGATGCCAGCGGCTATCAGGGTATCGCCAGATGAAAACAACGCGGAAATTTCACTTGCAGGTAAATTTTCCACCCGTTGCCATTGCTGGGCATTCACCCTCAGAAAAGCCAGAAGACAAATTGCAGCAATGCCCAGGATGCGCAAGTAAGCGGTGGTAAAGGTCATGTTTTGCCCCTTTCTTTTGATCAGGAGTACCAAGCCATAGGTCAATACTAAAAACAAGGTGTGTATCATAACAGTCGGGTGTAAAGGAGTCTATTGTTTAACGATCCTGCCACCGTAGAAACTGGTCTCGTTTTGGGCAACAAGCTGGTAAATTCCGGCGGGCAGGGAACTCAGATCCAGCATTTGACCAGGTTGCAGCAATTGTGCGGTAATCATCCTGCCGGTTGCGTCAAACAATTGCACGGCCAATATTTCTTCCATTCCGATTTTGACCCATCCGGTCGTTGGGTTCGGCGCCAAAGGCAGGGCAAGTACCTGAACCGGTTCATTTGGAGTTGCGGTCAGCCCATCGTAGTAGTAGTACGTTTTTCTGTCCAAAGACCAGGTTTCACTGTCTGCATCGTAGAGGTAAAGCGTTTCTAAAGCTAAGTTTTCGCCTTCTACATATTCATAAGATGGACGTTCGGCATCTGCCGGCGCTCCATTTTCATAGAAAGTAATGAACTTTTCAGAGATGCGTTGCTCTTCGTCGTATTGGTAATCAATGGTTTGCGCCAATTGCCAGGTTTCAATTTCTACGCTCCACGTCATGCGGCTGTGCCGGGCAAGTAGGCCAAAGGGCGCATAAAGAAAGGTTTCACGGCTATCGGGAAAGAAGTTGAAGCCATCGGACGTGTAAACCACAGCCGCAGTAAGCAAATGATTCGTATAGGTATTTTCCGTGCGGCCGGTAGACAACTCTTGTCCCTCAAAAATTGCAGTGCTTTCAATGAGGTGGTTGTCGCCATTAATATCGTATAAATAGGTGTCTTTGAACAAGATCGGTTCGCCAAGGAAGCCGATGGTCGAGTAGCTTTCCAAAAGTTGGTCTTCGTCGTCGAAAACATTCCATGTGGCTATTTGCACCACCCAATCCATCAGGTCCGGGCTCCACTGCGATACGGCAAATGAATCAATAAGTTCGGCTGAGTTTCCGCGGTAAAAAGTTTCGAGTTTTGAATCCGGGATGAAACTATCCGAATCCGGGTCGTATGCCTGCGCAAACACTTCAACTAAGCGATTCTGTTCATCGTAGATTGAGGTAATCCGGTTCAGGGTCAGCCATTCTTCCAATTCCCATTGGGAATTGGTTTCTACCTTAACATTCGATTCCGGGTAGTTGTACACGGTTCTGGCCAGCGGAGTGCTGTCGCCGGGTTGGTTCAGGTCGTAGCCGTAAAAGGTTTTGGTCGAATCTAATTGCAGCGCGGTGAACCGGGGCTGTAATTGCTGGTTTCCGGCAGGTATTTGGGTATCGAAACCCGCTTTGTTCAACAAGCGTGCTACTTTTTCCGGGAAGTCGTTCCGGTGCTGCTTCACGCTCGGAAAGAACGAGTGTTGCGCCTGGACTAAAACGGGGAAAATTCCGGCCATCAAAGCCAGTAAAAAGATCAGGGTGATTAGGTACTTACTCATAACTTTCGGGTGATTTCTTTTTGTTAAATGATACCCAAAGTTATGGTTCAATGCAGCCGAAACGCAAATTAGAGATGACCCAAGCGCCCATTTCAGGGGATGAATGCCCTTAAATGGGGGAAGAATCGGGTCGCTAACTTGCCCACGCAATTCATTTTTTAATGACTACACGGGCAAACGCTAAAGGCGCTTTTGTTTTTCACTTTCCGTGATTACTTTGTCAAGCCGGGCAAGTTTTGTCGCTTCTTGTTTGGCCGTCATAATCCAATGCGTAATGTTTTTCTGATAAGAAGGCGCCTGGGTAGTAAAAAAATGCCAGGCCGCTTCGTTGGCTTTAAATTTATGTTCAAGATGGGCGTCTAATTGTTGGGCATCCATCTCAAAACTATAAATCCCTGATTTTTCTGCTTTCCGGCGACTAAATGCTTCAAGCCCTGCCGGTTGCATCAATCCGTTTTTCGTCAAATCTTCGATTTTCTGAATGTTTACGGCACTCCAGATGCTGGTGGGTTTTCGGGGAGTAAAGCGGATGCAATAACTGTCTTTGTCAATTGACCTGCGAACGCCGTCTATCCACCCAAAACAAAGTGCTTCGTCCACCGATTGCGACCAGGTCATGTTTAGTTTTCCACTGCCTGTTTTGTAAAAACCGACGATGAGTTCGGTTTCCTTTTGGTGGTTTTCAGCCAGCCAGGCTCTGAATTCGGATTGATTTTTGAAAAAAGTTGGTGTCATTCGTCACGCTTTTCTAACAAACTCTGATTTTAACGCCATAGCCCCATAACCTTCAATTTTGCAATCAATATTATGGTCGCCGTCGGTTAACCGGATGTTTTTGACCTTGGTACCCGCCTTTATGGGCAGCGAAGCTCCTTTTACCGGTAAGTTTTTAATCACAATGACCGAATCTCCATTTTGCAAGACCGTTCCATTGGAATCTTTCACCACCAGGATGTCCGCTTTGAACACCGCTTCGAGCGTCCATTCATGACCACATTCCGGGCACGTGTATGTTTGTTCTCCCGTTGCGTATCCATAAGGCGATTCACATTGTGGGCATGGTTTCGTTTCTTCAGACATGGTTATGGTTTTTGTGTTGAGGGGGCAAATGTAAGCTTTTTTGGGAGGTGACTTCATGTCTAATTTCGTTACCTTAGCGAACGCTGCATAATGAATAAGAAAAGAACAATTAAAAACCCTTTGATATGAGACTTAAATATTTACTACTGCTTTCGATTGGTTTATTTCAAATTCCATCATTTGCACAACGAGAATTTGGCATTTGCGATTCTACCTCCTATACACTCAACAATGATACGACCGTAATTGCAGGCAGGTATCATTTGTATACGTATTCAAATAACACATTAAATGTCCTTTATGATTTCTCCACATTGGACGTTAATGAATACATCAGAGATTTTGATATCATCAAACCTGATCTTTGGTATACAGTTGTAGGGCTTAGGTATATAGGCGGTTCAACAAGGTTGTATAAAAGCACGGACAGAGGGCAAATTTGGTCACTGGACACAAGCCACTTTAATACTCCGAATTTACAATTTATTTCCCAACAATTCATTCAGTCAATAAATAATTTACAGCATTTGAATGGCGACACCCTGATCATGTTTATGCATTATTACGAATCAGGAATAATTTACTCAACTGATTTAGGGCTAAATTGGACGAAATGGTTTGACAATTTAATATCCCATTATCAGGGGATGTTTGAATGCGACAACAAGTATTATGTTTTTGGTTATGAAGGTGATGGATTTAGAGCATCTATGTTTGGTTTTGAGAAGAACCTGTTATTTTCATCCGATAGCACCGGGCTTTGGAATTCATTTAATAATATGGGGTTTCATCCACCCTGCTACCAGGGCTCTGATACAATAAACTGTATTTATGCACCAAGTAATTTGACCAGATGCGGTACTTATGATTTTTTTAAAAATAAAATCAATACGCTTTGTTCTCCGGTAAGCACCGCAGCGTCTACAAAAAGTGCTGTTAAAATTTACCCGAACCCATTTAAGGGCAAAATAAATACGGAAGAAACAACCGGGGCAGAAATATATGCCTTAACAAATTTGTACGGCCAAATGGTTTGGTCTGGTAAACAAATAGAACAACAGGACTTTTACTACCTGACAAGCGGCATTTACTTTTTGACAATCCTTACAGACAATGGAAGACAGACGGTAAAGCTGATAAAAGAATAAATAAGGGGCGGTGAAATAATAATTGTCCACTTTCTCAGGAGGCCTTGTACAATCCCGGTTTTAATTATACCGAATTTGGTAAAATTAATAATGCAGCAGGCAGTACGCCGTATTGACTCATCAGGGATTGTCCCAATCAGAACGATTGGTTCAACTGAACAACATAGCAATTACCCAAATGAAATCCCGAACAAGCTCTAAGAAGAGCTGAAGACGGAAGGCAACGGGTTGTAAATCCTTGCGGATGAAGGGCGTGTTTTTTAAAAAATGCCGAATAATGCATAGTTAAAGCTAGCTGGGAACACTTAGCGCCAGCCGGGGCTTCACATAACCCAGTAATCGGACTTTAAAGACAGACACTAATTAACAAAATATATAACCACCTTTTATAATCCTGTGATCTACTGTTTCTCGAATTAAGGAGCTGGCAATGGAATCAACGCGTTAAATGCGACCTCCGCCATATCTTCGCCATCAAGAGTGATTGCATGCCAGCTGTCCTCCTGTAGGCTGACACCTATCGGAGACAGATTCATGTTGCCTTCCAGAGCAGGTTCGTCGTAAGGCGTTATATTATGCATAATGAACACAATTGAGTTTTCGCTCGCTGCATTCAGTTGCGCCAAGGTCATGCAGTTTCCAATCGGGGATGCATGACTGGATTCCAACAGGCCGGCATAATCAGGGATGGCACCAGGTATCCAGGCATCCCGGCGATAACTACCCGCCAACCCAGCAACAACCACATTATAGGCAGTGTGCTGTGGGAAAGATGTGCCGTCCTCGCTGACAAGCGACCACCGATTCCTCCTTCTATCATAACGAACGCCAATTGGATGGGGAAAATAGTTAAGGTGGCATTCCCAACCGTCTCCTGGCCGCTCGCCTGGCATAATCGGGACTGGTCCCCACCCCTCAATTGGGTCAGGCCTGATTTGCTCTTCGCATACCTTGCTAACCATATGCGTCGCGAACACAAGCGCATTTGGATTATTATTTAGGAGTTCGCCATCAAGCCAGATCGTACTCCCACCAGAAATGCGCACCCGGAATCCCGGACCACGGTTGCCCATAACGTAAACATTGAACTGCCTGCCCGCCATAATAAGTTCTCCTTCCCTCTCAGGGATGAGGTACCACCTGGCTGTTATTGTATCATAGATGACTCCATAGAAGCCAAAGCTATGTTTTTGATCTCCCCTGGGCGTAACCAAGATTATTGCCTCAGGATTCCCATTTGCTATCCAATGATTTATCTGAAGCCTGTCAATATCCGAGTCGGCTGTCACGACAAAGGCTGGCTGAACCCTTGGCCCAATGTATAGGTTGCCTCGTCCCAATAGATAAGCTGCACCAATACCCGGGCCAGTTGATCGCCACCCTTCATACGCAGGATCATAATCTAAACACCTTAGATTTGGTCCTTTATAAAATTCGCTAGAGCGATTCTCTTTCAAACAAGGCGGCGGTTCACAAATATCGCCCTGACAATCTAACCCATAGAGCATTATCCCGCCGATCGTCTCTGAACGAATTCCCTGTTCAGCTACCAGACGCATGGGCCATTCCTTAACCACAAAATCATCTATGGCAGGGCCGACTACAGCGGACTCAGGCATCCATTTGAGCTCACAAGTGCGAACGTTCGAGACGCATGGACCATAGGTTCCCGCCGTCCCTACCCCTTCGATAGTCACCCGTGCGTGAACGTTGCAATCGCCCCCTGGCAAGTCCATGTTCCCAGTCCAATAGTGATTGAAAATTTTATCTCTGATTGTCCATAGCAAGCCAAATAGGCCTAACACCTGCCTGAAAGGGTATAGGATTGTTTCGATAAGATTTCCAGGTCTTGGAATTCCTTTAGCAGAAGGCCTGGACACAGCTTCTTCAGTATGGTTGAGAAAAATATCGGGCAAAATGCCCACCTGCATCCGTTGATATGTACCTCCACAAGCCATGACTACCTCCTTCTCATTGTAACCGAAAGTGATATTGTTTCCACATGTGTAGTTGCTGATTCCCTCTGGAATACTAATGGAATTCCAAAATGGGTTTCGCCCGGGGCTGAGATTTGAAAAGTGTATGTCCAAAGCCGGGTCGTAATATTGATGTTTTTAGCATCCATCTGATTCTACTTTTTATTTTCCGCTCGTGCCAAGTCTTCCCCGCCGCCTAAAAATCTCGCGGCTCGCAAGGGATGAATACCCGCCCGGGAATCTCCCGTTGCTACCCGTCCGCCGGGCCCCAGGCCGGCGCGCGAAGGTCATCCCTGCTCCTGCCGATTTACATTGCAATCTGTTGCAGGTTTTTCAGACTCAGACATACACAAATTTATACTTTATTTTGTACTAAACATCCAAAGCATGGACACAAATACCTAACATTATACACCCAAAATATTTGTAAGTTTGCAATTCGGGAATATCTTTGCGCCGTGTACATCATACATCATCTGTGGAATAGGTGCATTGCCTTATTCAGGACACAGCACGAAAGTCCAACTATCCAGACAATGCCTGGAGAAATAAGTTGATTTGCAAATCCACCCAAAACAATATCGCCATGGCAAAAAATAAAACAATTGTCGTAAAGGGAAACGAGATCACAATCTTTCATGTATTAAACCCCTCGAATTCGAGGGGTTTAAAAAACAAGCCGGACTTAACAGCTTCGTGATGACCCCTAAAAAATGGATAGAAAGCACCATGTCCAGCACCAGTCCCGGCACAGGCGCCGCTTTTTCTGACAGCGCAATCGAATCCACCCACGCAGAAAAATCCAGTTTTTTTTCCCGTGGTCTGTTCCTCTCCAAATCTAATTTTAGACAACTCTCCAGTAGTATGTGTCTATTCTTGTCTGTTTATTTCATTTTGTTAAACATATAACGGCTTATTTTCCATTGTCCGTTTGTTTTTTGAAGAACAAAAAGTTCTCTGTTTTCTTCTGCTACAGTTTGTCCGTTTGCGTGAATTAAAGTCGTGCCTTTTGAAGTTGTCCGTGCAAAAGCATAGTCGCCATTAACCACTATTTCGTCAATATAAAACTCAATGTTTAATTGAATTTGCGAAAAAACAAACTCATAAGAACCTTTTACTTGTTCTTGCCCAATTGCAGAAGGTGCATTGGAAGGCATAAATACGCCATCGTTTGTATAAAGTGGCAACACTTTGCTTACGTCTGATGCGTTTAAGGCATCACGGTAAGAGAAAAGTAATTTTTCAATTGCTGATTTTTCTGCTGTCTGTTCCATATTGTTTTGTGTTGAATGGTTTGATTGTTTTTTAGTTTCGTTTTGGCAAGATGCGAATGCTATAAGCACCATTGCGAGCATCATTACATGTTTCATTGCGTTTATTTTTAAGCGTGAGAAATTTTGCTTTTCGCTTCGGCAAGTGTCACTGGTTTACCTAATGCTCCAAATTCGTGCAGCTCGCCAAATACTTCAATTTTGATAGATTGGTCAACACCACCAACGTTGAAGGGCACAAAACCACTACTCATGATAAGTTCTTCAATTTGTTGGTTACTGTTGGTACTATCGGAAGCATAAAAAAGAACTTCTTTATCAGGCACATTAAATGCAGCATTCAAAAGTGAACCAGCCCCTTTGTTTTATGTCAAAATTGACAATACAAAGATGCGGTGAGCGAACAGCCTATGCCTATAAGGTAGTTTAAGAAATAGTCTTAATGTAGTTTAAGGGTAGTTTTATTAGACTTGTTGCGATGGGATCATCTTGGGTTAAAAACGGCTCTTTTTCACCCACTCTTCACCTTTTTTTCGTCACAGAACAGGGCTATGCTCCTCAAAAAAGGCTATGATTGGGTAAAAAATAGCTCGTTTTTCCCACCAAGCTGACCCATCACAACAAGTCTATTTAACAACTCTCTCGTTTCTGATTTTACTCAGAAATTCGGGCGTAATTCCAAGGTAAGAAGCGATTTGTGTATTTGGTAATCGGTTTGCTAATTGGGGATACTGTTTTAAAAAAAATTCATACCGCTCATAAGCTGTTGAACTGAAAGTCTGGAGTAGACGGTTTTGAAGTTCGATATATTTATCTTCAATAATTACCCGGAAGTTTCTGTCAAACTTGGGATAGTTTGTATATAAATACCAAAGGTCGCCTTTAGAGATTTGAAGAATAACAGAAGGTTCGACTGCCTCAATAAATAACTTTGATGGTCGCTCTTTGTGCAGACTGTCAATGTCTGCAATCCAATCGTCTTCGGCAGTAAATACAAGATTGTGTTCTGTGCCTGAATTGTCTACACCATACATTTTAAAACACCCCTCAACAACATAAGTAAAATACTTACAAGTGTCGCCCTCCTGTAAAATGTATTGCTTGCGTTTAATTTTACGCTCCGTCAAACGACTTGTCAGGGCTTCCTTTTCGGTGTCGTCCAGTTGCAGATATTTGTCAAAATGCTTAATTATTTTTTCCATACGTTACACACTGACTCTGTTGTCTGGTAGGATTGCCCATAACACGTTAATAGGTGTGCTTTTTGAACGTTGAACAAAGATAAAGAAAACATCTAAATAATGCGCACCGCCAGGGGAAATCGCAGCAGGCGGGTATGTCCCCCATTTAAACGAACGCTGTACCTGAATTGTGTCACTGACCTGGATAATCATTTCTTCCCGGCGTCTTGGGCCGCATACTTTTTTGCCAACTCGTAACCTTCTCTGAGTACTTCGTGGTCCATACTCAAGTCAGCGTACATCTTTTTCAGGCGCTCGTTCTCACTCCGCAGTTTGTGCAGTTCCCGCAACGCGTCGTCATCTTCTATTGCTTTTTCCATTTGTACAGCGTCGCTGGACTTACCTGATACTCCCGACATAAGTTATCTATGGATGCTCCCGCGTCCAACTTGGTCAGTATCTCTAGCCGCTCGTGCTTTGTGAATTTACTTGTACGCATTTTCTTGCGATTTAGATGTTCCAAAATTAGGACTTTTATTCTAAATCGCGGTTGCGCCTAGTGGGGAGCGTACAAAACAAATACCCAATTTTTCAATCTTTTTTTGCATGTCTAAGATTTATTACTATGTGAGCAATTAAATATCTTTATCAAAAAAAGTGTTTTTAAGATTATAGTTGGTTATCATAAAACTAAAAAAATCTTCATCTCTAAATCCTTGTTCTTTACAGTGTTTCCATAATGTTTCAGCATGGACTGTCTCATCGTTAAGATACGCTTGAATTGCTGCTATAAAAAATATTTTACCATAATCAAACTTTTTTGTGTATGAGCCATCTTTTTCCAAAGATTTAATTCGCGCACCCCTCCCTGCTCTGAGCATATTATTTTCTTCTGATGCTAAGTAATCCATAACCTTATTTTTATTATATTTTTCGTAATCATTTGTTGGAGGCTTGGACATGGTAGGAACATCTACCACTTGAACATCTTCATTTTCAAATTTCATCGTGTCCTTACTTTGAAATTCAACAACAACGCGCGTAGAAAAAACTCGATTATCGTGAGGCATCCAGGACGTAAAAAAGCCAATGAATTTTACATTACTTCCCGTTATCGGTTCGTTCGTTTTGTTAAATATAAGATAGGAATATGATTCATCAGTGCCTCTTTTATAAAACAGAATAGATAATATTTCATTATTCGTAAGCACTGCTTTTCCAATATAGGTTGCTGTTCCTGAAGAATCTTTACTGCTTTTCATTTTAACGGAACCATCTTTATTTATTATCATTGGGACAATTGAAATAGATTTTCGCCTATTTCTTAGCCTAAAAACTTTAAAAATCCCAGAAATACTTTCCATTTCCTTATTTGTGCTAAAGAATCTTGGAAGAAGAGATGAATCATACATTGTTTTGTAACTTTCAACCATATTATCTTCTACCCCCATAAAAAATGGAATCAATGATTGGAAGATATCCAACCTGTGGTTTTTGTCCTCCGACAAATCATAATCAGCAGGCATAATATCTTCATAATTAGTGTTGATATCTAATTTTTTCATTAAAATTCTTCCGCCAATAGGTGTTCTTCGCTCACCCATTCCGCAATACGTACCCCTAAGCTCTATATTTTGTATACTTTTATCAAATCCTTTTATTTTATCTAAATAGTGCCTAATTATTTCAACACCATTTTCCACGATTGAAAGTACTATTTTTTTGCCATCTGCGCTCAACCCAAAATTGCCAGAATAATTTTCATGGTGCTTAGATTTGGCTCTTACTATTCCAGTAGAAAATATTTCGAAAATTATTTCTTGGAGCCTATTATGCCTTTGATCATCAAAATAATCAACAATAAAGCCTTTGTAAACCCCCTTATAAACCTCTATGTCTTCAGTATTAGTCCAACCTAAATTAACAATATTACTGTTCCTAATTATATCAGTATTTGACGTACCATAGCGTTTACTTATGTCATATTCACTATCTTTAAATATAAGAACTGGAGAGTCGGCTAAATTAATATTATGATTGACTATACCGCTTAGGTAGTCAATAACTAAATCCTTGATCCCTGGCAGATGTTCTTTAAAAAACGATTTCATAGCCTCGCTATTTTTTACAAAGACAGTACCTACAATAGGCGAACCCAAAAAAGGATCATCACTTATCTTTGTAAAGACAACTCTCCCATAGCCAGGGATAGGAGCGCGTTGGAGATCGCCACCAAAAGCGCCTGCAAGGATGGATTTAAATTGCTTTAATGTAATGAAATATTTATACATATTTAAATGCTGGCTTTGCGTTATTCTAAAATGCAACAAGCCATCATCCTTAATTAATACATAGCCTTTATACTTTCCTTCGGGGTCATCTTCATTGCAATAAAAGTGAACGACACCTGATTCTGTAATAATTAGAGTGGAAATAAGAATTGCATTTTGTTCCACTTGGTTTTGTGCTGACAAATAAAAGCCACGATATGTTCCCTTATAGGTATTTTTTATAAGTTCGGCAGATTTACGAAAAGGATGGTCAGCCAAATCTGCATCGTCTGTGACTAGAGGCTTGTCTGTTTTAAATTGAGCATGAAGTAATTCATATTGAATTTCCATAGGGACTCCTTCCTTGAATTTCTTCTTCGCATCTTCGAACGATATCGCCTGCTCACAAAAGACCATTCCTGCTTCTGGGAAAGTATTACTATCACTTGTATAAGTTCCCCGTAAATACTTTATGGTACTCCAATTCCCAGTTTCTTTTGCCTTTAAAATATACAATTTTCGTGGATTTTTAGCGGGGAGAGATATGTAAAGGAGGTGGTTATTGTACTCTACCCTTCCTTCAAATTTTTCAAAATTGTTAGATTCAGTGTCTTTGAAATAATAAAGCACAGCCTTTTTGCTTCCCAAATCCAATGCAAATATGCCTTTAGGTTTGATTTCTAATTCTTTTTTTTGTTGATATGTTGATGTAGCCAGATAGATAATCCCAGCAGAATTTCTTGCGGTTTCAGGGAATACCTCCGTACTTTTTGACAAAAATGCTTTTACGGAGCTCTGAGTTAATCGGTACTTACCATTAATTGATTCAAGGTCGAAATTCTGTTCAAGAGAAAGGATTATCTGGGAAAGGGTATATTCTCCATAGGTAAAGGTTGACGAAGTAATGTTCCGGTCAGTCCGAATTCCTGTTGTTATTTCTATATCCGTGTTTACTTTAGATAGGAGTTTCTTGTAAGCAGGAAACAGTCTCTTGTCCACTATTTCTAAGGTAATTACCACGTCTTTTTCTTTTCGATCGAGCCTTGAACGATATGATTTTATCGCGTTGAAATAGGTTTGAAACTTTTCAGAGTCTATCGGTGAAAGTGTCATAACGGAGGGTTTTACAATGATGGTTTTACGTAAAAGTACGGATTACGCCATAAAAGTACGAAGTCTTAATACAATTCTTTTTTTTATCTAAACTTATTTAAGTAAAAGCTTGGCCTTCCAAGCTATTCGGATTTAAATTTGAAAAAAACAATTGTTCACCTACTAAAATTTTACAATATGCGCACGGTTTACATGTTTATTTTGCCTTATTTGATCTTGGCAGCAATTACTCATTTGTCAATCAACGCTCCTAAAGAGTGTGACAATGCTCTTCAAGGTCAACAATTAGACTCAATGCTGGTCCACTCCGATCGGTTTCATCAGAATTGTGTCATACTAAAAGGTGAGGTCATTGAATCCGGGGATCCATTTTTTGATCTGCTGTGGATTCGATCCTACACCTTGAAATGTGGAAGCAAAACAATCACCATTTTTAGCAATCACAACACTCCTGTAGTAGGGAGTTATATCTTGCTGAAAGGTGAATTCAGACAGTTTTTTCACGGACATTATTTTACCTTGATAGGAATAGTGGAATCTGAACGGATGTACCTGGATCATCATGAAACCTAAGGATTGATTAGCCAGTCGAAAACACCAAAGAACCAAAGCATTTTTCTTCTCACTAAGGAACGTGTCGTAAATAACTTCCCTGTTTGGGCGATCTCTTTTTCCACCATGCTTCGTTGCTTCGAAGGTCACTTAGCTTAGGCTAAGCTCCCTTCTCGCGCCTTGCCTGGTGAAAAAATAGCCTCGCCGAATCCAGGTAACTTATTTACGCCATGTTCCTAAAAATAAGCCGCATATGTATCATATAACTCTACCTGAACGATTTTTGCTCTTTTCAGCAGCATTAGATCCTGAGATTTATTCAAAGTGCACTCCTACGGAGCAGCAAAGGTTACTGACTAATGGGGTTTTCGTGCTAATACCCACTTTTGTGGCCTATTTTTCAGGCACATATGCTAGCCCGCTGTTGTTTGATAATCCGATTTCTGAGTTCTTATTTCCATTTGCATTTGCGCTTATTATCTATAGCATTGATCGGGCTATTGTTATGTATACAAAAGCGGGAGAATATAATTTCCCCATGCTGATACGGTTTTTACTTGCTTTTTCGCTCTCAATCATTATGGCAGAACCTTTAGTGCTGCATATTTATCGGGATGAGGTTACTGCAGAAGAATTCAGAAAGGAAAAGCAGATTGAAACACATTATGATAGTCTTTTAAGGCTTTTCGTAAAACCCTCGGAAGATCAAATAAAAACAAATGACTCTATTGTTGACCAGTCACTTTACTTATACAGCATCGAAACAGATGGAAGCGGAGGTACAAGAACTGCTGGAATAGGTGAAATAGCCAGAGAGAAAAAATCAATCTGGGAACAGCAAAAGAAGACCAAGGATGAACAAAATGCTCAAATAGCAAAGGGGATTGAGCATTTAAAAAAGTCGTATGATGAGAAAAAGCAGGCAGCACTTGCTGCAATTCCTAAGGGAATTGCAGGTAAAATGAGCGTATTACATGAATTGGCTAACGATTCATTCATTATTTGGATAAGCAGTTTTATGTTGAGATTGATTCTTATCCTTTTGGATATACTGCCTATCCTTTTAAAACTAATTCCCTTGAAGAAAAGGGAGGATCTCTATAGTCATCTGCTGCTGCAAAAGCATGATTGCTACTTTGATGCAGTTAATGACCAAATCGAATTAACTTACAAGACGATCTTGAATAAAGTGAAACTGATAAGTGAAGATCAAGATCAAAGTAGCGAATTGGGATTTGCGCAAGGAACTGGAGATAATTTCAGGAAACACCTTCAAACTTTAACGAATGAATGGAATGAGCTGTATCGGTCTAAGAAAGATGCAGAGATTTCAATTGACAGGTCTGTAAAAGACGAAAAGTTGAAAAAAATCTATTTGAACCAGATACAAAGCGAATTTGAACAATTTAACAAGAAGATGATACTAAAGCGGAATATTTTAAAGGAACAGCCTGCAAATGTTCCGGATTAAATGAAAAACTATTAGGACCAGCGTTGCTTTTAATTCCACCGAATTTGGTGGAATTAAAAGCACGATTTTGGGGTGGAAAGGGTAACGATGTAGGGGTGGAAGCCAGCGGTAACTCAGAATACCTATTTCGCGTTTATAGTGTTGGAGAATTCATTCGGTATGGTTATCTTGTAGGCTTAACCAGCCAATTATGGAATCTGTAAAAGCACAAAGGCTCATAACATGCATACGTACACATTCCTAACGGATTTCCGGGGAGGCACCTACATCTGCCAGAAAGCGGCAGATGACCTTCGCAGCGCTTGCGTTTTATGGATGGAGGAAATTGCATCAGGCGGGTATGTCCCCATTTAGAGGTGAAGGCATTTACCAAAGCCTTTCATGCCGATATTGATGAACTGCCGCCGGTTCCGTTGGATGATCTTCGGAATGTGTGGGTTTTTCATCTGCTGGTTGGGAAGGAGATGCTGGACTTGCATGTTGTTCGGACGGATGTTTTGGGGGTGGGGGTTGGGGGAGTAAAGGTAGCGGTGTAAACGGGTGAGATGCCAGGGAGCACTAATTCCCTTTTTGAAAGCGCAGTGTTCACTCGATAAGCCCTACCCTGCGAACGCCGCTCAGGAGAGCGGCAAACGGAACGCGACGGATTGCAAATCCGCGCGAGCGAAGTATGTATTTTATAAAAATGCGGAATAATGAACACTTTATGCCAGCTGGGAACACTTAGCGCCAGCCGGACAAAATAAATACGGAAGGAACAACAGGGTCAGAAATCTATGCCTTAACAAATTTGTATGGCCAAATGGTTTGGTCTGGTAAACAAATAGAGCGCCAGGACTTTTACTACCTGACAAGCGGCATTTATTTCCTGACAGTCCTTACAGACAATGGAAGACAAACCTTAAAACTGCTAAAAGAATAAATAGCTTGCATAAGGGTCATTGAAATAATAACTGTCCACTTTCCCAGGAGGCTTTGTACTTGGCGCCAGCCGGGGAAAAACCACCTCACTCCTTCTCCTTCCCACTCACCCCTTCCCTCACATATGCAAATACATCCGATTTAAACACATACCATTTTTTCAACCGCTTGAATCCTTTTAAGCGGCCTTCCCGCAGTTCCCGTTCCACGGTGTTCACACTGACCTTGAGCAGTTCAGCGGCTGATTCCAGCGTCAACAGCTCTTCCTGGATGTAAAAGACAGGTTTTTCAGACTCAGACATAAACGGATAGCTGAAAATTAAATTTAATAAAATTATTGCATTGGTGTTTTATTGGCTGTATATTCGTATCGTTTTGGCTATTTATTGGTTTATAGCTCGATTTAAACCATACTGAATACACACAACCACAGGTCAAGTTATGGAAAATTCACCAAACTGCATCCATCAAGGAACTTTTCGATCCCATCAATTGTCCATTACGCACGCAATGTTCCGGCATATAAACCAACTCAAAAACACCTGACACATGGCAAAGCAACATCGCGGGCGCATACAGGCCCAGGGGAAGGGGCTGGAAAAATCCGTCAAGTGGTCCCAGGATGAACCGCTTTCCAAAACGCAGGGCAAAACGTTGCTCCAACAACTTAAGGGGCTGCTCAGTCCTAAAGAATTAGAGGAGCGTGCGGAACAGTTCGACAAGGCTGAACGCTACATAGACAGCGCCAACGGCGTCGAGGCACCGGAGCGGCGCACGTTTCAGAACCGAAAGACCAAAGACGTTCGGGTTGACATCGAGGTGCTGGCAGGCCGGGCATTCCTGACCGCCATTTTTTTCGCACTTTTGTACTTTATTTTAGGTTAAATTTTCACAGCATGGATATCAATTACCAAAACTGGCTCGAATTCATAAAAACCATTGCCTCTGACTTTACCGTTTTGCAACAAGCTCCTGACGGCAATCCCCTGCTCTGGGCGCAAGTTGCCGGCGAGCGCGTCCGCATCATCCACGAAGCCGATTCCAATTTCAGCTTCTGGATCGAACGATTTGAAGGCGCAGACGGTGAAACAGGGGATGAACTGGTGGTGGATGTGGGCCCGCAGGAAGAAGCACTACGGCTGGCGCGCAATGTGGTGGAGGCGTTTTTGAAAAGGCGGGTGGGTAGCTGATAAACAAAGTACTTAATAACCCCGACTTCAAAGGCATCGAATTCGAAGCCTTTACATATTGGCAAATTCACCCAAAAAAATATCACCATGGCAAAAAATAAAACAATTGTCGTAAAGGGAAACGAGATCACAATTTTTCAAGGAGCGCAATCAGACTATATTTCTCTAACGGATATTGCAAGGTATAAGGATGCAGAACATACCGATGATATTATTAAAAATTGGCTAAGAAATCGGAACACAATTGAACTACTGGGCTTTTGGGAAACGCTGTACAACCCAAATTTTAAACCCGTCGAATTCGACGGGTTTAGAAAGCAAGCCGGACTTAACAGCTTCGTAATGACCCCTAAAAAATGGATAGAAAGTGGTGTTGTCCAACCTCGAAAGCATCAATGCCGTATTGATTCATCAGGGATTGTCCCAATCAGAAAGATTGGTTCAACTGAATAACATAGCGATTACCCAAATGAAATCGCTGGTAAACAGCAAACAAATACAGCAATTGAAATAAAACAATGGCTACCCCTCACACCTTCTCCAACCGCACCACCACCACCTTATACTCCGGACACTGCGCAATACTATCGTGCACATCCGACGTAATATTATTCACCAGCAACTCCGGAAAATGGAACGTCGTGCTCAAAATGCCCGGCTTCACCTCCTCGGTGATATGGGCTTTGCTGGGCACTTCGCCGCGCGGGGAGATCAGGCGCACCATATCGCCCTCTTCGATGCCGTTGTCGCGGGCGTCCACGGGGTTGATGAGCAGGAGGTCTTCGGTGACGATGAGCACGTTGCCGGTGCGGCGGGTCATGGTGCCGCTGTTGTAGTGTTCGAGGACGCGGTTGGTCGTGATGATGTAGGGGTATTCGGCGATGTGGTCGAGTTCGGGCGTTTCCACGAAGTCGCGGAAGACAAACTTTCCTTTGCCGCGTTTGAAGGTGTCGGTGTGCAGGATTTTGGTGTCCTGGCCGTCGGGCGCCACGGGCCATTGTTTGCCCTGCGTGCCGAGTTCGTCCCAGCGCACGCCGGCGAAGAAGGGCACGATGTCCGAAATTTCTTCCAGCATACCTTTGGCCGTGTAAGGCGCTTGCGGGTAGCCGAAGCGGTTCATGATTTCCACGAGGATCTGGCCGTCGGGTTTGCAGTCGCCGATGGGTTCCACCACGCGGTTGACGCGCTGGATGCGGCGCTCGCCGTTGGTGAAGGTGCCCTCTTTTTCGAGGAACGACGCGCCGGGCAGCACCACGTCGGCCAATTTGGCGGTTTCCGTCATGAACAATTCCTGCACCACCAAAAAGTCCAGCGCCTCTAAAGCCCGGATCACTTTCTGGGAGTTCGGGTCGGACTGCACCACGTCTTCCCCAACGATCCACAGCGCTTTGAGTTTGCCTTCCAGCGCGGAGTCGTACATTTCGGGGATGGTGAAGCCCACCTTGTCGGAAACGGGCCTGCCGTAAAAATCGGTGAATTTTTGGGCAATGTCCGGGTTGGTCACGTCGAAATAACCCGCCGCCTGATAAGGCTGCACGCCCATGTCGGCCATGCCCTGCACGTTGTTTTGGCCGCGCAGGGGGTTCACGCCGCAGCCGGGTTTGCCCACATTGCCGGTGATCATGGCTAAGTCGGCAATCAGCATCACGGCGTAGGTGCCCTGATAGTGTTCCGTGACGCCGAGGCCGTGGAACGACATGGCCAACGGCGCTTTTGCGTAAGCGATGGCCGCCTGACGCACCTGCTCGCGCGGGACGCCGGAAACGGCTTCGAGTTCGTCAATATTGAGTTCCAGGATATTTTTTCTGAAATCTTCGTACCCTTCCGTGCGGCTGGCGATGAAATCCGCATCCTCCAAGCCTTCCTGCATGATGTAGTACAGCATCATGTTCAGCACCGCCACGTTGGTGCCGGGGCGGAGTTGCAGGTGGTGGTGGGCGTATTTTGCAATTTCCGTTTTGCGCGGATCCAGCACGATCAGGGTTTTGCCCTTCATGGCCTGCTGCTTCAGCTTGGCGCCGGTGACCGGGTGCGCTTCGGTCGGGTTGGCGCCGATGATCAGCATGCAATCGGTAAGTTTCACATCGGCGATGGAGTTGGTGGCCGCGCCGGTTCCGAACGTGCGCTGCATCCCGAGGGCCGTGGGCGAGTGGCAAACGCGGGCGCAACCGTCAATGTTGTTGGTGCCGATGACCGCGCGGATGAACTTCTGCATCAGGTAGTTTTCTTCGTTGGTGCAACGCGCCGAAGAAATGCCGGCAATGAAATCCGGGCCGTTTTCCTGTTTGATGCCGTTCAGTTTTTCATAAATGTAGTCGTACGTTTCTTCCCAGGTGGCCTGTTCAAACTGCCCGTTGCGCTTGATGAGCGGGTGACGGAGGCGGTCCGGGTGTTTGTAAAAGGCAAACGCATACCGCCCTTTGAGGCAGGTGTGGCCGGAATTGACCTCCGCGTCGAAAGGCGCCTGGATGCTCATCACCTTGTCGCTTGAAACTTTCACCGCGAGGTTGCAGCCCACGCCGCAGTACGTGCAAACGGTGCGCACTTCTTCCTGGGCGGTCACGGCTTTGGACTGGTATACATCGGAAATGGCGGAAGTGGGGCAAGCCTGCGCACAAGCGCCGCACGACACGCAGTCGGAACCAAAAAACGACTCATTCATGCCTTTGATGATCGTGCTGTCGAAGCCGCGACCGGCCACGCTGAGCACCAATTGGCCCTGCACTTCGTCGCAGGCGCGCACGCAGCGGTAGCATAGAATGCACTTCGACAGGTCGGAGGTCATGTACGGGTGGCTGAGGTCTTTTTTGCGGTCGAGGTGGTTTTTGCCTTCCGGGTAGCGCACTTTGCGGATGCCGACCTGGGCGGCCACGTCCTGCAACTGGCAATTGCCGTTCACTTCGCAGGTCAGGCAGTCGAGCGGGTGGTCGGTGAGCACGAGCTCGATGATGTTGCGCCGCAATTTCAGGACGCTTTCCGAATCCGGATAAATCATCAGCCCTTCTTCAATCGGGGTGTGGCAGGAAGCCACGGTTTTTATACCGCCGTTCCCTTGCCGGGCAATGTCCACGCTGCAAACCCGGCAGGCGCCGAAAGGCTCTAAGTTGGGTGCATCACAAAGGGTCGGCACGTAGTTTTCCCCCAAATGGCGCTTCAGAAAAGCCAAAATGGTTTCACCGGCGCGCATTTCGTACGCTTTGCCGTTGATGTAAGCCATTTTTGTGGCGGTCAGGACTTCCGGTTTTGCAATGGTAGCAGTCATGGCGAATGTAGTTGAATCTAAAAAGAAAGGTTTCTCAAGGTTAAAGTGTAAAGGTTTCTCAAGGTTAAAGTGTAAAGGTTTTTTAAGGTTAAAGTGTAAAGGTTAAAGGTTAAAGGGGGTGAGCGGTTCGATCTTGTTTTGGGGTTAAATTCAAGGTTAAAAAGGGAGACGTAATATCAGGGAAACGAAAGCTCTACTTTATCCTTTTTACTTTAACCTTGTTGCTTGGCTTACTTTAACCTTTCTACTTTAACCTTTATCCTTTACCTTTTGAGCTTGAACGATTAACATTTACTCAAAATACGGTTCCAACTCTTCCTTAAAATACGCCAACGCATTGCGAACCGGCAGCGGAATGCCGCCGCCCAAGGCGCAAAGCGAACCTTTTGCCAACGTTTCCACGAGGTCGTCAAAGAGACCTGCATTGATTTTGTAGGCTTCGTGCTGGGCTTTGTGGAGCATTTCCTGTCCGCGCACCGAACCGATGCGGCAGGGAAAACACTTCCCGCAACTCTCGTGGGCGGTAAACGCAAACAAGTGTTCCAAATATTTGACCATTGGATACGACTCGGGGATGCCGATGATGGAGGCGTGGCCGAGCAAAAATCCTTTTTGTGCAAACGATTCAAAGTCAACGGTCAGATCCGGGATTTTGTGCATGGGCACCAAGCCACCCAATGGACCGCCAATGTGCAGCGCCTTCACGGGTTTCCGGAAGCCGCCGCCAAGGGTTTCTACCACCTGCGCGAGGGGCGTGCCCATGTCCACTTCGTACAAACCAGGCCGGTTGAACGAGCCGTCGAGCGACAGCAGTTTAGTGCCGCTGGAGCGGGAAGTGCCAATGGCCGCGAACGCTTCGCCGCCGTTGACTAAGATATAATATAGGTTGGCTAAGGTTTCTACATTGTTCACCACGGTTGGTTTGCCGAAAAGGCCTTCCTGAGCGGGGTAGGGCGGGCGCACGCGCACCTCGGGGCGTTTGCCTTCGATGGATTGGAGCAACGCGGTTTCTTCGCCGCAGATGTAAGCGCCCTGGGCTTTGATGAGTTTGAACTGGAAACTGAAGTTGCTGCCCAGCAGGTGGTCGCCGTTCAGGCCGGCTTCGGTCAGGGCGTGGATGGCTTCCTGCGTGGCGGCAATGGATTCCGGGTATTCGGCACGGATGTAGATGACGCCACGTTCGGCGCCGGCAGCGTATCCGGCGATCAGCATCCCGAGCAGTACCGCGTAGGGTTGGTGCTCCATCAAATAGCGGTCGGAAAACGCGCCCGGGTCGCCTTCGTCGGCGTTGCAGACGATGAAGCGGGGTTCGCCGGGAGCTTTGCGGCAAGCGTCCAATTTGAACGCAATCGGGAATCCGGCCCCGCCCCTGCCCCGCACTGCGGCGGTTTTGAGGGTTGCCAGCAACGTTTCGGGGGGTGCTTGCAACATCCCGGCTATGGCCTTTTTGCATTCGGCTAAGTCGGGAAACGGAGCCGTCAGAATGGGCGTTCCCAAAGCGCCGATGTGGTATTGATCCATGCCGTCGTGCAACGTTCCCTGCACGATGGCCGCAATGTCGCCAGGTTGTTTGGCAGAATAATTCTGGCCGTTGAAATGGAAAGCGTTGTTTTCGTGGCAGCGGCCCAGGCAGCACATTTCGCCGATGGTTTCCGGTTGAAAATGCTGATGCAACGTTTCCCGAAGGGTTTCCTGCGTACCGGCGAGCATACAGGCACTGCCGTTGCAGACGTAGACTTGTTTGCCCTGGTTTTCCGGGCGGGTAAAATCGTAGAAAGTGGCAGCGCCGTAGACATTGGCCGTGCCGATTAAGAATTCATCCGCAATTTCACGCAACGCTTCTTTGTTGGTGACGCCGGATTCATCCGCCAGATTGGCGATCCTTTCGAAGAGGTTGTTGGTCAGCCCCTTGCCTTTCCTGCCGGCTAATGCGGTGAGGTTTTTAGACATGCTGGTTAGGTTTATGCGAAAACAGAAGTTAAAAATACAGCGGATCGGCGGGTTTTCCAAATTTTTGCTTCAGGCACTACCTATTCTCTCTCGCGTATTTCTTCACCTGATTGATCCAACTGAGGATGAAATTTTTTATTGGGTATTGTTCTATTTCCTTACAGTTGGCCTGGTTAATTCTGACGATAGGTGGTAAACAAATCGTTAAGTTATTTCCGACACGATGCTTGTCCCCCAAATTTCATAACTTTGGCAAGATCAAACGCTGATGCCTGTGCTACTTTCCAAACGTCTTTTTCCTGTCCTTTTCCCATTCCTTCTGTTGTTGTTGGCGGCTTGCCAGCGTAACGTTGTGCCGCAAGACCAGTCGGGTACGGCAAAAACCGAAGCTAAAGACCAGCCCTATCTCATCCTCATCTCTCTTGATGGTTTTCGCTGGGACTATGTGGAGCGTTTTCAGCCGCCCCACCTCAAAGCATTCATTGCCGGTGGGGTGCAGGCGGAGGGGCTGATTCCGTGCTATCCCAGCAAGACCTTTCCCAACCATTACAGCATCGCAACGGGCATGTACCCCAATAACCATGGGTTGGTGGACAATAACTATTTTGATCGCGAAAAAAACGCCCGCTACGGCATGAGCAACCGCGAAATGGTGGAAGACGGCTATTGGTACGGCGGTACCCCGATATGGGTGCAGGCTGCCAAAGCAGGGCTGGTTACGGCCAGTTATTTCTTTGTCGGCTCGGAGGCGGATGTGCAGGGGATTCGCCCGCGCTACTATTTCCGCTACGATGGCAGTGTGCCGAATCAGCAGCGGGTAGATCAGGCGATCGCGTGGCTGCAATTGCCGGAGGCAGAACGGCCGCGGTTGATTACCATGTATTTTTCAGACCTCGACGACGTGGGGCACCGGCACGGCCCGAATGCAGATGAGCAACTGCGCGAAAAACTACTGGCTTTGGATACGATCCTTGGACGACTTTTTGACGGGGTGGCCAAAACGGGCTTGCCGGTCAATATCGTCCTGGTATCCGACCACGGCATGTCGCCCATTGCGACAAGCAACCTGCTGCCGGTAGAGGCCGTGACCGACGATGAGCGCTACATTACCGTCAACAACGGCGCGTTGGTGCATTTGTACTTAAACGCAGATACAGACCCGGCGGCAGTGTACACCGAACTTAAATCCAAGGCTAAAAACCACCAGGTTTACCGCGTGGCCGAGGTGCCTTTTTTTGAGACGCCGCCCACCAATGCCCGTTGGGGCGATCTCATCATTGTTCCCGATCCGGGCTTCTATTTCGTGAGTAGCCGGACGATGGGTACGCGAAAAACGTCGGGCCCGCCCGAAATTGGCGAGCACGGCTTCGATCCCGCGAACAAGGATATGCACGGCATTTTCTACGCACGCGGCCCGGCGCTGAAAGGCGGTGGTTTGCGCCTTCCGGCGTTCAAAAACATCCACGTGTATCCGCTGATGTGCGCGATACTGGGGTTGGATGTTCCGGCGGAGGTTGATGGTAAGGGGCATGTGCTGAAGGAGGCTTTGCGGGAATGATGCCTTACTGCACCTGCTTCCCTTTCTCCATGTTCTTCGCCGATGCCTTTTTCACCTCATCCAGCACCATAAGCATTTGGGCGTGAAGCGGCTCCATTTCAGAAGTCAGGCGGTCGTGTTCGGCTTTTAGCGAGCCAAATTCCTGCTCGAATGCTTCAGAAGCAAGGCTGCCGGCCCCGTGTTTGGCCAACAGGGTATCGCTTTGGGCTAAGATATTTTTGCTTTCCCGAAGCAATTTATCCTGCTGGGGCAGGATCGCTTCTTTCATCATGGAGGTAAACCACTGCGTGAGCGAATCGCTGAGGGTGCTGTCCATCACCATGATGGCTTGCAACTCATTGATGGCGTTGTTCTGATCCTGCTCAAATTTGCGCGAATCGTTGAACATGGCAAGACGTTTGTTAAGTGCCTCTAATTGGGTATCGCTTTCAGCAGGATTGCCTTTGCAGGCACTCATTCCAAAAGCCAAAATCACTACCGCCAAAACCGGAAAAAGAATGCTTATTTTTTTCATGTCTGTTTGATTTTAAGCGGCGAAGTTAAGGAACGTCGCAATAATAAGTTCCTCTTTCAAGGTTTAAGGCGTTCCAGCACCGTTGGCAGCAGGAGGTCCACCCAGCGCGCATACATCTTACCGGAAGGGTGCAATTGGTCGGCAGCCAACAGGGAAGGGTCGTTCAGCGCTTCCCGGGAGATCGGGGTGATGTCGAAATAGGATACGCCGCGGCTTTCCGTGACGGTGCGGTTTACAGCGTTGAAGGCATTAATTTCCTGGCTTATCTGGGCTGGGTTCGGGCGGTTCTGCCCAAATGGCGTGACCGCATAATCGGGGATAGACAAGACAAAAACGCGCTCGGGGCGGTTGCCCGCAAAACGGATGGCCATCTCTAATAAGTCAGCAAATTCCGGTTCGTAAGCACTCAGCGAAAATCCCCGAAATTGATTATTAACCCCGATGAGCAGGGTAACCAGGTCAAACGTATCGGCGGCCAATTGGGTATTCCCGATGGCTGATTTCAGGTCGGCGGTCGTCCAGCCGGTTTTGGCGATGATCTGCATGGTATCCACCGGGAGGTTGGCTTCGGTCAGTTTCACCCGCAGTTGTACCGGGAAACGCGCGGCAATGGGTACGCCATGCCCGATGGTATAGGAATCTCCCAAAGCTAAGCAGGCAAGCGGTGGCTTGGGAATCTCCTCCTCCGGCGTCTCCACTACAGGTTCCACCATGGGCTGATGCTCGCAGCCATTTGCGCCAAGCAGGGTTGACAGGCCAAACAAAATCAATAGTTTATTCATGGATATGATGCTGTGGTTCGGTAGATAAAGTTCGTTGAATATGTTCAATAATCGCTTTGCCGTGGTGCCGGGTATTTTCAATAAATAACCGGTTGGTTTGAAGCCCCGCGCACAAAACCCCGGCGAGGTAAACCCCCGGCAGGTTGGTTTCTAAAGTGTTGCTGTCGTGAACCGGCGTGCGCGCTTCATCCGCGCCAAACTGGATGCCTAATTTTTCGAGAAAACCGAAGTCGGGCTGGTAGCCAGTCATCGCCAGCACAAAGTCGTTTTCCAGGGTCACTTTGCCTTCGGGCGTTTGCAAGGTCACCCGGTCGGGCAGAATTTCCAATACGCGGGTATTGAACCACGCTTTGATGCTGCCTTCTTTGATCCGGTTTTCAATATTGGGCCGGATCCAGTACTTCACACCTTTGTAAATTTCGCTTTCACGGATCGCCATGGTCACTTCTGCGCCTTTATTCCAGGTTTCCAATGCGGCATCGCAGGCGGAATTGGCCGCGCCGATCACGAGCACTTTTTGTCCCGCGTAGAGGTGCGCATCATCGTAGTAGTGCTTCACTTTCGGCAGTTCTTCACCCGGAACGCTCAGCAATCGGGGGGTGTCATAAAAACCAGTTGCCACGATCACCGCCCGGGCATGCCACGTATGTTTTACGGAAAAAACCCGCCATCCGGTTTTTTCATCGGCCTCCATTCCGGTGACGGCTTCGTACAGGCGCACATTCAGCTTCCAGGATTCCCAAATCCGGCGGTAGTATTCCAGCGCTTCCCGGCGGGTGGGTTTTTCGGTGTGGGAGATAAACGGCGTCTCTCCGATTTCCAAAAGTTTGGAGGTGGAAAAAAAAATCATATTGTCCGGAAAATAGTAAATGGAGTTGGTCAATACCCCTTTTTCAAGTACCACATAACTAAGACCCGCTTTTTGGGCTTCGATGGCACAGACCAAACCCGCTGGTCCGGCGCCGATGATGAGGATGTCGAGCGGTTTTTCCATAAGTCAGTTGTTTTTACGCCATAAAGGGGGATTTCCCACGCTGCCGTACGCAAAGGAGCAACTTTTACTGCTCCTGTACGTTCTTTATTATCGTATTTTTGCAGTTCCCCGAACCATTTTACCTACAACAAACAATCAGAAAAGTTTATGCGGCGCATCGTATTTTTGGCGGTATTGATCTGTATAAGTTTGGCTCCGGCCCGCGTCGGAGCGCAGGATGCCCAGTTGGCGCAACAGTATTTCCGGGATGGCGAGTATGAGAAGGCGGCCATGTTGTACCAGAAGCTTTTTGAGCAAAACGAGCAGAACGACTACATTTTCGAGCGTTACATCGAGTGCCTGCTGGCTACGGAAGATTTTGTAACTGCCGAAGCTTACATCAAAAAGCAGATCAAAAAAGTGCCGCAAAATTCCACGAATTATGTAATGTATGGCAAATTGCTGGAGCGCCAATACCGCGACGAAGACGCTTTAGTTCAATACCGGGAAGGCATCGCCAAATTGCCCGCCGACCGCTACCAGGTCGTGCGCTTAGCCAATGCGTTCATCACCTCCAATAAATACGAATTAGCCATAGAAGCCTACGAAAAAGGGGCTGCACTGCTCAAAGACGCCCAGGTTTTTTCTTTCAACCTCGGCGATTTGTACCGCATGAAAGGCGATACGCCCAAGATGATTGAAAACTACCTGAACAGCATTGACGCCGATCCGACCCGCCTGAACAACCTCAAAACGGTATTTCAGCGGTACCTCTTTCCGGAAGATTTCAAAGAGCTGCAAAAACAACTCTACGCCCGGATGCAGGACGGCGCCGAAAAGGAATACCACGCCGAATTGCTCGCCTGGGTCTTCATCCAGCAAAAAGACTACAACAGTGCTCTGCGCCAGGCTAAGGCCCTCGACCGGCGGATGCAGGAGAACGGCGGTCGGGTATTCCGGCTATCTGAAGTAGCTGCCAACGACGGTGATTACGACGCCGCCATCTCCGGATACGACTACATCGTGTCGCAAAAAGGCCCGGCTTCTTCTTTCTATATAGATGCACGCACCGAAGCGCTGCGCTGCCGCCGCAACAAGATTGTGGAAGGCTATCAGTACACAGAGCCGGATCTGCGCGCGCTGGAATTGCAATTCAATGCCTTCCTCGACGAGTTTGGCCGCACGAAAATTACAGCGCCGGTCATTCTGGATTTGGCCGAACTGCAAGCCGTTTACCTCAATGACCTCGACCAGGCCATTGCCCTGTTGTCCAAAATGATCGAATACCCGGGTACGGAACCTGCCGTACAGGCAACGGGCAAACTCCGGCTGGCAGATTATTACCTGATGAAAGGCGAAGTCTGGGATGCTACCCTGCTGTATTCGCAAGTGGATAAAGACTTCAAAGAAGACGTATTGGGCCAGGAAGCCCGGTTCCAGAATGCGCGCCTGTCGTATTTCAACAGCGATTTTCAATGGGCGCAGGCTCAGTTTGAAATACTCAAAGCGGCTACCTCGCGGCTTATCGCCAATGATGCGCTCGATCTTTCGGTTTTCATCATGGATAATCTCGGCCTGGACTCCAACGCCACAGCGCTGGGCATGTACGCTGATGCTGAGTTGCTGGTCTTTCAAAACCGCTTCGATGAAGCTTTTGGCAAAATGGACAGCCTCATTACTTTGTTCCCGGAGCACAGCCTCGAAGACGATGTGTGGTACCTGAAAGCGAAGGTTTTTGTCCGAAAACGCGACTACGCCCAAGCCGCACTCATGTATCAGGCTGTCGTGGAAAAATACCCCGAAGATATCCGGGCCGACAACTCCATGTTCGCCCTGGCGGAACTCTACGAAACCCACCTGAATGATGTAGAAAAAGCCAAAGCGCTGTACGAAAAAATCTTTGTAGACTATTCGGGCAGTACGTTTGCCGTGGAGGCGCGAAAGCGGTTCCGGAAGTTGAGGGGGGATAATATTTGACTCCGCGGTCGCCACCTTCAGGTGGCAGACCTTTAACTATGAAAAAGATAAGCCGGGTTTTCGCATCCGGTTTTATTAGGAGGTCTGCCACCTGAAGGTGGCGACCACAAGCTTTGCCCAAATCCAACCCACTACTCCTCCACCTCAATCCCTGCTCCCTGCGCCGAAATATAATACGCCCCTTTCAATGCAATTTTGGCATTGCCCGGCAGCGTCGTTTCAGGCGTTACGGCAGTATAGGTTCCATCCGTGGCGCCGCTGCGCACTTTTACCTTGCGGGAAAGGGTTTCCGTCGCTGAAGTTTTAACTTCGATGAAAAAATAGTCCATTTTCGCGTATTATTGTCAGATAATACCTGAAAAGAAAACGAAATAATGCCGGATATCACTCAAAACAACACCGCCAACCCGCTTGCCAATGTAGATTGGGAGGACCTGCTCGACACCCTTGAAGCAGAAAAATGCGTACTTTTCCTCGGCAGCGGGGCACTTGAAGCGCCTGGTGGCGGCAGCATTGAAACGGCGCTGCGGGACTGGCTCGAAGCCGACGAACCCGACAATCCCTACATCCGGCTCTACAACCCCGACGGTTTTTTGCTGTTCCGGAAAAACCGCTTCAAGCGCAAAGTCACCGCCCAAATCAAAGACTTTTACAACCAGGCTTTCCCCGAAACGGAAGCGCTGTTCCGCCAGTTGGCCGAAGCGCCTTTTTCCATGATCGTCACCCTCACGCCGGATAACCTTTTGGCCCGCACCTTCGACACGCAGGGGTTTGATTACCAGTCCGATTTTTACTTCCGCCACCGCAAAGCGCCGGAGGTATTTGAGCGCCCGACGAAAGAAAAACCCTTGATTTACAACCTGCTGGGCAATATTGAAGAGCCGGAAAGCATCGTGCTCACCCACAGCGATTTTTTTGATTATTTGGAATCGGTGTTCAAATCCAACAGCATGAACCAGGATTTGAAAGAAGAATTAGAGGGCGCCGAACGCTATATTTTCCTTGGGCTGCCTTACGAAAAATGGTATTTCCAATTGTTGCTTCGGGTATTGTCCATGCACTCCGACAAGCTGAAAGAAGTGGAGCGCCTGGCGTTGAGGGAATTTGAAGACCCGCGCCTGCACGCGCTGTATACCGAAGAATTCAAAATCGAGTTTTTCCCGTTCGAGGTGAAATTGTTCGTTCAGGAATTGCACCGGCAGTGTAAAGAAGCGGGCCTGCTCAAAAAAGCGCCCCCGCCCGATCCGGCTTTGGCCAATCTGCCCGACTTAAACCTTGCCCAATTCCAGGCGCTGATCGCGAAAGCCGACACGGAAGAAGCCCTGCGCCACCTGAAAGCCTACCTCGACCGCCGCAAACCGCGCAGCCTGCCCCTGATCAACGATTGGGTGGTGTTACAAAACCGCTACAACCTGCTCCGGCAACGGGAGTCGCGGGGCACGATCCTGCCGCAGGATTTGAGCGTGGAGAACAATCAGGTGGTGGAGCGGTTGCTGGAACTCTTAAGCCGGGCGATTGGCTTATAAAAAGAAGAGACTTGCATCGTAGTCATTTGATTAGTAAATTTGTAAAAAAGGTAACTACCATGACGAAACAGGCTATTCTTAATAAATTCAAAAGCCTTCCGGCGGATATACAACTTCAAGTGCTTGATTACATTGAATTCCTGTTGGGTAAATATCAGGAACGTACTGTTGAAAAAAACAATATGCAGGCGAGCGAAGAGAAGACAGATTACCTCCTGCCTGCTGAAAAGGATATTCCGGAACGACTAAAGATTGCTATAAAATTTGAAGGAGCCGCTCCTTACCCGGATGTCCCCATCTCCAAATATGACTATTATGAGCAATAGGATTTTCATTGACAGCTCTATTCTAATCGAGTATTACAAGGGAACAAAGAGAGACTTGTTCAGAGCCTTGCTTTCTGATAGCTCCTTTAGTCTATTCATCAATCAGACAGTTCTCAGTGAATATCTTTTCCATCATTTGGGGATTTCGGGAGGAAAAGCTCCTTTGACTCTAAAAACTGATAATTCTATTCCAGCAATCTTGAAAAGCTATGATCCTTTCCCTTTCTTGAATTTGATGGAATGGCTTCCAGATAATAAGGTCTTACTCCAATCTGCTATAGACTTTATGAAAACTTACAATTTACTTCCCAACGATGCGCTTATTTTAGCTTCTTGCAAGCAATATGGGATAGAAGCGCTGGCAAGCCATGACAGCGATTTTGCAGTTGCCTGTAAATCAGAAGCGATCTGGCAACTTAGTTCGGAAGAGGACTTTGTCAAATTCAAAGCCCGAACCTAAAGCCTTATGCAAGTACAAAACGAAAGCCATCAAATTCGGAAACAATACCGCTACCCCGGCGCCACCCCCTTCACCACCGGGCAACAGCATATCTTTTTCGGACGCAGACAAGACACGGAAGACCTCTGTCGCCTCATCCGCCGGGAGGCGCTGGTGGTGCTGTACGGCAAAAGCGGCTTGGGCAAAAGTTCGCTGCTCAATGCCGGCATTGTACCCGCTTTTCTGGAAGAAGGCGTCTACACGCCCATCGTCATCCGCTTCGGCGCTTGGACAGAAGGCAAAACCGAGACCCCGCTCAGCCTCACCAAAGCGGCGCTGACTGAAGCTTTCCAGGCCGATACCTTTCTGGCGGCGTTGCTACCCGGCGAAGGCTCGCTTTGGTACCACGCCAAAAACCGGCAGTTGAACGGCGGCGGCCGCCCGCTGCTTTTGTTCGACCAGTTTGAAGAATTGTTCAGCTACCCTGAAAACCAGGTGGCCGCTTTCCAGCAGGAACTGGCTGAGTTGCGCAACACCGGCATCCCCCTGCGTTTTCGCCGCCGCTTAGAAGCTGCCGATGCGCCCGACCTCAGCGAAGCAGAAGAAGACCTGCTCGAAAGTCCGCTCGAAGCCCGCCTGCTTTTTGCCATCCGCTCGGATCGGATGCATTTGCTGAACCGGTTGAGCGATTACCTGCCCAATGTGTTGCGGCATTCTTATGAACTGGGCCCTTTAGCGGTGGAAGACGCCCGCGATGCGATTACCTTACCTGCTCAGGCAGCAGGAGCCAGTTTTGCTACGGCGCCCTTTGCGTTCAGTGCTCCAGCGGTAACGCGCCTCCTCACCTTCCTCCGCGACGACCAGGACGGGGGCCGCATCGAAGGCATCCTGCTGCAAATGCTCTGCGAACACTACGAGCGCAAACAAGTGGAAGCACTCGGCCACACCCTGCTCGACCTGCCCCAGATCGGCGACCCCAACGAGGTGGTGCGCAACTACTACGAAGAAAAAATCCGCTCGTTGCCCACCGCACAGCAACCCGCTGCCCGCCTGCTCATCGAAGACGGCCTGGTCTCCGACGGCGAAGCCATGCGTCTCAGCCTGCACGAAGCGTATATCGCGCATGAATTTGGCGTGGGCAAACCCCTGCTGGAAACCCTCGTGGACAGCCGCCTGCTGCGCTCCGAGCCGTTCCTGCGCGGCGGCTACACCTACGAATTGAGCCACGACCGCCTCGTGCCGGCGGTGCTTGGCGCCCGCAACCAACGCCGGGAAGAAGAAGCCCATGCGGAAGCCCGGCGCCTGAAAGCGGAAGCGGAAAAAACGAGGCGGCAACTGCGAACGGTGCAGGGTTTGCTGGTAGCGGCGGTGCTGGCGCTGGTGTTTGCGGGTTGGCAGTATTTTGAGGCGGATCAAGCCAAGCAAAGGGCGGAAGAACAGCGCATGATTGCGGACCAAAAAACGCTGGATGCCGAAAAAGCGCTCAACGATTACAAAACGGAGCAGGCAGCCAAAGCACTGCTGGAGTTCAAAAACAAAGAAAGCCGCGCCAACATCATTTTAGACAACGGCGGCTGCCCGATAGACTTGCTGAAAGAAATGCGGGAGATTGCCAATGGCCACCCGGATAGCGTGCAGCTTCGGAAAAATATTCAAGCCCTTCAATCTAAAAATAAAAATTGCCAATGAAAAAGCTGCTTTTTATACTGTTGTGCCTATTGCCGGCACTCCTGGCCACTGCCCAAAACAACTACGCTGAAGCGATTCAGCAAGGTGATGCGGCGTTTAAAAAAGGGGAGTATAAAAAGGCGATTAATAAGTACTTCGCGGCGGAGGCGTTTGATCCATCGAAGAAGGAGGTGGTGAAGGGGAAAGTGAATGTGGTGTTTGATAAGATTGAGGCGTTGAGGAAGGAGGCGGAGGAGGCGAAAGAACAGGCGCAGACTGCTCTCGCTCAAGTAAACAAAGAGCAGCAAAAAACAAAAGCTGCGCTTGCAGAAACGGATAAAGCAAGACTTCGGGCGGATAGTTCCCTACAGAAAGCGAATAAACTTGTCAATGCCTTTTATTTTTATGACAGCAAATTTGCATTAGCTTATGGTAATAAAAATGGTTTAAATGTATTTTATTTCATTGACAAAAACGGCGATGAAGTGGTCAAGCTTGGTCAGTGGGAAAAAGCTGAGCAATTTGATTATAGAGGCTTTGCCAAAGTGAAAAAGCAGGATAGCTATAAATCAACTGACTACCTTTTAGATACATTAGGCAATGCTTACCAAGTGGCCTATGACTTAAAAGACTTAAGCCATGACATCAGAGCATTGGACTTGTCGCGTAAGGAATTGAGTGTGTTACCGGAAGAAATTTTCAAGTACCCTTCTTTAGAAATTTTGCTTATTAACAATAATCATTTAGCTGTATTACCCTCACAAATAGGGGGATTAGAAAACCTAACTACGTTATATTTAGACGGAAACCTTTTAACAGTGCTGCCGCCACAGATAGAGAACTTAAAAAAACTAACTACGCTGAATTTGAGTGTGAATCAATTGACTAAGTTGCCGCCACAGATTAAGGAATTAAAAAATCTATCTGCACTTTATTTAGTTAGCAACCAATTAATAATGCTGCCAGAACAAATTGGAGAATTGAAAAACCTGGTAACCTTGAATGTATTCTATAACAAATTAGTCACTTTGCCGGAACAAATTGGAAGTCTAAAATTTTTGACTAATTTGCATTTGAGTGAAAATCAGTTGCGTGAGTTGCCACCACAGATCGGAGAATTAAAAAACCTAACCAATCTAGGTTTGTACAATAACTTATTGACTGCCTTACCACAACAAATTGGGGGATTGAAAAACCTAATACACCTTGATTTGAGACATAATCAATTGACCTCACTGCCAGAGCAAATTGGAGAATTAAAAAACTTGGGTGCGCTAAATTTAGGTGGAAACCAATTGGCATCTCTGCCTCAACAAATTTGGAAATTAAACAACTTAGCTGCGTTGAATTTGGGCGGAAACCAATTAACGAGGCTGTCAGAACAAATTGGAGAGCTAACAAACCTAATGGTATTAGGTTTAGCAGGGAGTCAATTGACTATACTGCCCGAACAAATTGGGAGTTTAAAAAACCTGACAACTCTTTATTTGGCTCAAAATCGATTAACTGCACTACCCCAACAAATTGGGGAGCTGGAAAATCTGACCAATTTGGATTTGAAGGGGAACCAATTGACAGCATTGCCGCAACAAATCGGAGAACTGGAAAATCTAACTAATTTTGATTTGAAAGGGAACCAATTGACCACATTGCCGCAACAAATCGGGGAATTAAGAAATCTGAAACAGTTGGATTTGAGCATTAACCAATTGACGGTGCTACCTCAACAAATTGGGAAACTAAAAAACCTCGTTAATTTGAACTTGGAAAGTAACCGATTAGTTACGCTGCCTCTACAAATAAGAGAACTGGGAAGCCTAACCAATTTAGATTTGAGAGGAAACCAATTGGTTGTACTGCCACAACAAATCGGGGAATTGAAAAACCTGACACATCTGAATTTAAGTTACAACCAATTGACCGTACTGCCTCAGCAAATCGGGGAATTAGAAAACCTCACACACCTGAATTTTAGCTACAACCAACTGACTGAGCTGCCACAACAAATTGGCGAGCTAAAAAAACTAAACCATCTCTGGATGGGAGGTAATCAATTGATCATATTCCCCCAGCAAATAGGGGAATTGAAAAGCTTGATCAATCTCTATTTGAGCGGAAACCCCATCCCCGAATCCGAGCGCGAAAAAATCCGCCAGTTGTTACCTAACTGCACAATCGAGTTTTAGCTTTTGACGATGCTGAAAGCCATCAAGGCAGAAGACGGCAAAAGGAGCTTATTTTCGTCAAACCCCCCTTCCAAAAACAACACCCATCTATGAAAAAAACACTCCTCTTCCTACTGTTCCTCTTCCCAGGGTTCCTCACCACCGCCCAATCTAACTACGCCGAAGCCATCCAGCAGGGTGATGCGGCCTTCAAAAAAGGGCAATACAAAACCGCGATCAACAAATATTTCGCGGCAGAGGCGTTTGATCCTTCCAAGAAAGAAGTGGTGAAAGGAAAAGTGAACGCCGCATTTGACAAAATTGAGGCGTTGCGGGCGGAAGCGGAGGCGGCGAAAAAGCAGGCGCAGGTGGCGCTCAATCAGGTGAAACAAGAACAGGAAAAAACAAAATTGGCGCTTGCAGAAACTGAAAAAGCAAGACTCCAGGCGGATAGCGCCCTACAAAAAGCCAACAAGCTCGTCAATGCTTTTTATTTTTATGGAAATCGGTTTGCTTTAGCTTACGGATCTAAAGGAGAAAATGGAACCAATGCATTCTATTTTATTGATAAAAATGGCAACGAAGTCCCTAAACTTGGGCAGTGGGAAAAAGTAGAACAATTTGACTGGAACGGGTTCGCTAAAGTTAAAAATGGATCGGGCAATTATCTTTTGGATACGTTGGGTCAGGCTTACCGCGTGGCTTATGATCTCAAAGACCTTAGCTCAGAAATAAGGGCATTGGACCTATCCGATCGCGCGTTGAGTACGTTTCCGGAGGTAATTTTTGACTATCCGTCCTTAGAAGTCCTGCTTCTTAATACAAACGAGTTAGTGGTACTGCCCGAAAAAATCGGGGACCTGAAAAACCTTGTCCATCTGGATTTGGGCAGCAACGAATTGCCCCGATTGCCGGAAGAAATTTTGGAATTAAAAAACCTGACCCACCTGGAATTATACTACAACCAATTGAGCGCATTACCCGAAAAAATCAGCGCATTAAAAAATCTAACTATATTGGATATAAGCGGCAACCAATTGAGTGCGCTGCCTGAACAAATCGGGGAATTAAAAAACCTGGCCGATTTAGATTTGGGCAATAACCCGCTGGCAGAAATCCCAACACAACTCTGGGAATTAAAAAATCTTGTCAGGTTGGATTTGAGCGTTAACCAATTAACGGCAATACCCCATCAACTCTGGACCTTAAAAAACCTGACCAATCTGAATTTGAGCGGTAACCAGTTAACCGAATTACCCCAACAAATCGGGGAATTAAAAAATCTGAACTACCTGGGGTTGAGCGGAAATCAGCTAACGACCGTACACGAACAAATCGGAGCACTAACAAATCTCGCCTTTTTGGATTTGAGCGACAACGCATTGACTGCATTGCCCGAAAAAATCGGGGCATTAAAAAATTTGACGGATCTGAAATTGAACAACAATAAATTGACTGCCCTGCCCAAACAAATTGGAGGATTGAAAAACCTGACGGATCTGGATCTGGCCAGCAATCAGTTAACGGAATTGCCACAACAAATCGGGGAATTGAAAAACCTGACGTACCTGAACTTGAACAGCAATCCATTGACTGCATTGCCTGAACAAATCGGCTTTTTGGAAAATCTCACTGAACTCAGGTTGAGCAGTACTGAATTAACCAAATTACCGAAACAAATCGGAGAATTAAAAAACCTGACCCGGCTGGATTTGAGCTACAACCAATTGAAGACACTGCCGCAGCCACTGTGGAAGTTAAACAACCTGACTAACCTGAGTTTAGGCAGCAACCAATTGACTGAACTGCCGCCGCAACTCTGGGAATTGAAAAATCTTGTCAGATTGGATTTGAGTGTTAACCAATTAACGGCAATACCTACGCAACTCTGGGGGTTGAAAAACCTGACCAAACTCAATTTAGGCAGCAATAGGTTGACGGTATTGTCCGAACAAATTGGGGAATTGAAAAATCTGACGGAACTGGATTTATACGGCAACCAATTGACGGCACTGCCACAACAACTTTGGGCGTTAAAAAACCTGACTGAACTACATTTGGCCGCCAACCCATTGAAGGTATTACCTGGGCAAATTGGGGAATTAAAAAACCTAACCTACCTGAATTTATTCCAGCTTCAATTGACTTCACTACCCGAACAAATCGGAGAATTAAAAAATCTGACTACCCTGTATTTGAGTTACAATCAATTGACCACATTGCCAAGCCAACTTTGGGAACTAAAATACCTGACCGGGCTGTATTTGTTCAACAACCAATTAACTTCGCTGCCACAACAAATTGGGGAGTTGAAAAACCTGACTGAACTGGGACTGGGTAATAATCAATTAACCGAATTGCCCGAACAAATCAGTGCATTAAAAAAACTGGACTATCTGTTTTTGAGCGAAAACCCGATCCCGGAAACTGAGCACGAAAAAATCCGCCAGTTGTTGCCCAACTGCAAGATCGAGTTTTAGTCCCGTGGTCGCCAGCTTCAGCTGGCAGACCCTCAATCATAAAAGAGGATATCCAGGATACCCCTTTATTGAAAACCTGCAATAGCATACGGACTCCCGTATTTCATTGGGTCTGCCAGCTGAAGCTGGCGACCACAAGCACCATTTCCAACTACTCCTCCACCTCAATCCCCGCCCCCTGCGCCGAAATATAATACGCCCCTTTCAATGCAATTTTGGCATTGCCCGGCAGCGTCGTTTCAGGCGTTACGGCAGTATACGTTCCATCCGTGGCGCCACTGCGCACTTTTACTTTGCGGAAAATGGTCTCCGTGGCTGACGTTTTAACTTCGATGAAAATATAATCAGCTTCCCCTTCCCGGATAATGGCCTCTTTGGGCAGGGCAGTCGCCGGGGCATCGCCGGACAGCTCAATGCGGGAATCTACATACGCGCCGGCGACCCAGTTGGCTGGCGGCGGCGCATTAAACCGGGCATGTACGCGCACCGCTTTCCGGTCGGCATCCACCGTTCTTTCAATGTTGTAAACGGTTGCCGGAAAGGTCCTGGAAAGATCTCCCGGAAAATTCAACAGTACTTTTTGACCGTTTTGTATCCGGGAAATATCTTTTTCAAAAACGTAGATCACAGGATGCAAATAGCTGAAATCTACAATTTCGCAGACGGGCGTTCCCGGGGTTAACGCCGCTCCCGCGCTGGCATGAATGCGCGTAACGACCCCTGAGATCGGCGCCGTAAGCGGCAATTCCGTTTTCAGGTGGTCGGCGTCGAGGCGATCGGGGTTGATCTGGTATTGGCGCAGTTTTGCGGCAAGCACTTTTCCGGTGGTTTGCGCTGCGCGCAGTTCGGACTCGGCACGCTGGGAATTTTTACTCGCAGTGGCATCCGCTTTGCTCAGTGCCTGGTAGCGCTCGAATTCGGTTTGCAGAAAAGCCAGTTGGTTTTTGTTTTCCAGATACTGTTGCTGCAAATCCAGCAAATCAGGCTTGCGCATCATGGCCACCACCGCGCCGCGTTGCACCGGCTGGTTGAGTGATACGCGCAATTCCGACAAAGCGCCGTCGGCAAAAGCGCTCACAATGGCGCTGTGTTCTTTGCCGACCACCAGTTCTGCCGTAGCAGACAGGGTTTCGGAAAGCGCGCGCGCGCTGAAACTGCCCGTTTCAATGCCTGCGCGGGATACCTGTGCAGCGGTCAACCGAACTTCATCCGGAGAAGTAGATGCTTCAGCCGCCAAAGGCGTTTCAGTTGGCGACACGGGGTTCTGACAACCTGTGAGTAAGAGTGCCGTTGCTGCAATGATTTTCAAAAATATCTTTGTCATGGTCTTGAATTTAAAGGATGGATTATTACCGGCGTTCCACCGGCACGCTGGCCCGGTATTGGCCGTTCGTAAGCCGCAGGGTGTAATTGCCCGGCGTAAAAAAGCTGATGGAATAATCAAATACATGTTGTCCGGGCGCTAAAGTGCCTTCGACCAGCGTGCCAACCAATTCGCCTTCTTCATTGAACAGTTCCAGCAGGAGCTCTTCTAATTTTACGGTATTGAATTGCACCCGGATCCAGTTTTCGCGGGGGGCGGGCGTTGCGGCAAGCTGGAACCAGGCGTTTCCATCAATGGTCAACGGCGCGGGGTTGGGTTGCTTCTTTTCAATAAAAACCTTAAAAACCCGGCTGCTGGACCTGCTTTGCGTACCGGTATTGACCCAAAAAATATTCCCGCCATCGCTTTCGATGCCGCCAACGACATAACCCACCAGCGTTTTTGATTGCGGCAAACGCAAAAAATCCAACACGCCGTTTGCAAAAAAGGGAGCTTCGGTTGCAGGCAGAAACCACGCTGCAGCGCCCAGATAATCCGGCATCGCTGCCGGCAGGAGTGCTTCCGTCATACGGCCTTCTTTCGTTCGGGTTATGGCACTAATGGCCTGGGTAAATGGCACATCGTAATCGTTGAGCAAGGTGTTGGTTTCATCAAAATAGAACTGGCTGATGCCGCCAAAAAAGACCGTTTGCATAACGCCCGTGGCCGCATCGTAGAGGGGAAGATTGGCGCTGTGGTAGCAGTTCAGCAATTGCTCAAAACCCGGCTTTGCCTTATATCCGTTCGCATTAATGTCTACGGTATTTAGCCAGGGCAGGTTCACATCGTACTGAAAGACCCCCGAAAATGCGGTATAACCTTCCGTTTTGTCCGGAAAAATCTGAGGCACGAGGTTGTAGTCGCGGCGATGCCATTCGAGGGAGTCCGTCCAGGCTTCATATGCTTCAAGGATCGGCTTTTCTCCGGTATTTTGGATGCGAAAACTGCGCACGCCATTGGTGTATTCTTGTGAAAACCCGGGCCCGGTGGTTGGCCCGGTAGGGTTGTATGCGCCGTCGAAACGATGCCCGCCGGCCAAGTAAAAGCGATCCCCGATTTTGCCTAATGCGCCACCGGTGACCGCCATGCGTTCGTCTTCCGTTTGCCGGAAAAACGACGCTGTTTGTTTCCCGTTGACAATGGCGTCCATCAGTCCGGGAACATCCACAGCAGTCAGGCTGGGGTAGCTCACAAACGCTTCCCGCGACCAGCTAAATCCATAGCCGCCAAGCAGGTAAAGCGTATTGCCATCCTGGTAAAACTGGATATTGGTGCTGCCCAATTGTTCTGCTATTGAGACGGGAAGTCCTTTCAAATCCGCGGACCACACCTTGCCCGTTGCCGGATCCACTACAAAAAGCCGGTCGTTAGCGCCTTCCGGCTGGAAAGTCGCAAAAGGCTGCCGCCGGTGCAGGCCGTCTTTCCGGCCTCCAATGAGCAGCCAACGGCTTTGGTGCTGCGCCCAGGCAAAAGATTGAAGGCCCGGTAATCCAGGAATGGTACTTTCTTCCAAAGAAAGCTGGTATTCTGGCAGGAGCTGATTTGCCTCACCTGCTTGTGCAAAGGCATGGAGGATAGAAAAAATTATCGCGATAGCCAGTGCAATGGTTCTTATGCGGGAAGCACGAGTATACATGGTTGTCATTTTTTAAATTTTAAAAATCAAATTCCGGTAATTCCCCAGATTTCAATTGTTGTCCGGTTCAGTTGGTGCATATTTTCAAGGTATTCCAGTTCGATGCGGATGGCCTGCTCCAGCAATTGTGCCAGCGCGATGTAGTCCATTTCTCCGGCGCGGTAATTGGCAATGGCGGAACGAAAAAGCACTGCTGCGAGGTCGCGACCCTGGGTTTCGTAATAGCGCAGCAAAATTTCGAATTTTTCCTGTTCGTGCAGCAGGTGAGCAAGGGTGGTGCGTTGTTCCAGCAACAGGTTTTCGTGTTCGTTTTGGGAAACCTGTACCTGAAGTGCGGCTGCTTCGATGGTTTTCCGGTAACCTTTTTGTGCAATGGGCACCTGGAGGGAGAACTGCCAGCCGGGATAGACCGCGCCATTGCCAAGATATTGCCCCAATACGCCCACAGAAGTGGAAGGCCGCAGCCGCGCTTGTTCAATGCCCTGTTGTGCCTGAGCCAGTGCAATTTCGCTGCGACTGACCAATGCCGGCGCAGCTTGCGCAATCCGCGACGTGTCCGATAAAGAAAAACGAATTTTCCGTAAAGGCTCCGCAACAGCTTTTACGGGTTCGGGGATCCCCAATAATTGCGCCAGCACCACCTGATCAAAAGCAATTTCGTGGCCGATGGTTTCCCGCATTAGCCGTATTTGGGCAGCCTTGTCCTGCAGCGTGAGTTTTTCAGTAAGTGCCGCCTCGTTCAGCCGGTAACGGGTATCGGCAATGTTGCTGAAATTGCTGTAAATACTGTCTAAGCGTTCGTACAGTACCGCTTTTCCGGCTAAGTAACTCAGGTGCTGGTAGAGGTCTCGCACCTGCAGAACGAGTTGTTGCTGCGTCAGTGTTTGCAGTGCGCCGGCTTGTTGCTCTTTTTGTTGGTAATACTGGCGCGTCGCTTTCACCATCCGGCCGGCGGGCAGGGTTTGGCTGATCCCGAGCACCGTAGAACCAAACATGCCCAGATCCGGATCGGCGCTGATGTTGTGAAAAATCTGAGCGGGTTCCAGCGTTCGGGCGCTTCCCTGCAACACCCGTTGTTGCTGCACCCGAAGCGCTGCCACTTTGGCCGCAGGGTGTTGTTTCAGAACCAGCGCAATCGCTTGCGACTCGGTGAGTTCCGGTTGCGCCCCAAGTGCCAGCGGCAGGGCGATCAGAATGAACAGGATATTTTTCATGCGGATGTTTTCTTGTTGAAAAATAAAGCATACAAAACCGGCAAGACCAGCAAAGTCAGCAGGGTAGAAGTCAGCAACCCACCAATGACCACAGTGGCCAACGGGCGCTGCACTTCGGCGCCAGCGCCGGCAGAAAGCGCCATGGGTAAAAAACCAAGTGAAGCTACGGCTGCCGTCATCAACACCGGACGAAGCCGGATCAGGGCGCCCCATTTGATGCGCTGGTGGACATCGGTCATTCCTTCTTTTTCCAATTGGTTAAAATAAGCAATCAGTACGATGCCGTTCAGCACCGCTACGCCAAATAAAGCAATGAACCCGACGCCCGCTGAAATGGAAAAAGGCATGCCCCTTGCCAGCAACGCAAAGACCCCGCCGATGGCCGACATCGGGATGGCTGTAAAAATCAGCACCCCTTCTTTCAGGGAGTTAAAAGCGAAAAACAGCAGGACAAAAATAAGCGCTAATGCAACGGGAACGGCGATGGACAGGCGCGCTTTGGCAGCTTCCAGGTTTTCAAACTGCCCGCCGTAGGCCAAAAGGTATCCGGGCGGCAGGCGCAATTTTTCATTCAAAACAGCCTGCACATCGGCAATGACGCTTTCCACATCCCGGCCGCGTACGTTGGCGCTCACCACAATGCGTCGCTGGCCATTATCGCGGTTGATTTGGGCTGTGCCTGGCTGGTAACCAACCTCCGCCACTTCCGACAGTGGAATCAATCGGCCATCGGGCGTGGAAATCGGCAGGTTTTGAACATCCGGAAGGTCGGTGCGTTCCGTTGCGGCCAACCGGACAACCAGATCAAAGCGGCGCTCGTTTTCAAAAACGACGCCTGCTGTGGAACCTGCAAAGGCCATTCGCAAGGTCTCGTTAACGTCGCGGATGTGGAGGCCGTACCGGGCAATTTTATTGTAATCGTAGCGAACCACGATTTGCGGCAAGCCTTCCAATTGTTCTGTTTTCAGGTCTTCCACTCCGGGGATATTGCGAATCATCGCCTCCACCCGACTGCCTGCGCGCACGAGGCTGTCGAGGTTTTCTCCGAAAATTTTCACAGCGATGTCGGAGCGCACACCGGTCATCATTTCGTCGAAGCGCATTTTGATGGGTTGGGTAAATTCAAAAGCCATGCCCGGCACTTCGTGTACTTTTTCCTGAATTTTTTCCACCAATTCATTTTTGGTCGTTGCTTTTTTCCACAAGCTTTTGTCTTTCAGCAGGATGATGTTGTCGGCGGTTTCGATGGCCATCGGGTCGGTCGGAATTTCCGCCGATCCGATTTTGGAAATCACCTGCTCCACTTCATCCGGAAAGTTTTCCATAATCACTTTTTGCGCCAAGCGGTGGCTTTCCAGGGTTTGCGTCAGGGAAGAACCCGGGCGCAGGAACCCGTGCATCATGATGTCGCCTTCGTCAAGGGTTGGGATGAATTCGCCGCCCATGCGCAAAAACAGGGCAATGCTCAACAGGAAGGCGGCTAAGGTGAGGGCGACAACCGTTTTTTTCCAGTGCAACGCAACTTCCAGCGCCGGCGCGTATAGTTTTTGGCAAAAAGCAATGATGCGGTCGGCCAGCGTCATGCGGTGCGCAATTTTTTTGCTGAGCAGCAATGCAGATACTGCCGGGACATAGGTGAGCGACAAAATCAGGGCGCCGATCAAGGCAAACGATACGGTTTGGGCCATCGGTTTGAACATCTTTCCTTCCACACCAACCAATGAAAGAATGGGCAGGTAGACAATCAGGATGATGATGACCCCGAATACGGAGGAGCGCATGATGCGGCTTGCCGAAGTGAAAATGGTGTCGTCCATTTCGGCTTGTGTAAACTTCAGCCTTGGCGGCGATTCCGGGTGCTGTTCGATTTGCAAAATCCGGGTATGTAAAAAATGCAGGGTTGCTTCTACGACAATCACGGCGCCGTCTACAATTAACCCAAAATCAATGGCGCCCAGCGACATCAGGTTGGCGCTTACGCCAAACAAACGCATCATCCACACCGCAAACAGCATGGATAAAGGGATGACGGAAGCAATGATCAGTCCGGCCCGGAAGTTTCCAACCAAAAGAACCAGCACAAAAATGACGATAAGCGCGCCTTCGGCAAGGTTGGTTTTTACGGTATTGATGGTGCGGTTGACCAATCGCTCCCGGTCTAAAAAGGTGGTAATCGCGATGCCTTCCGGCAAGGTTTTTTCAAGGGTCACCAATTTATCTTTCACCCTGCCGATTACGGTTGCAGCATTTTCACCTTTCAGCATCATGACAATGCCCAACACGATTTCCCCTTCGCCGTTGTGGCTCACAGCGCCGTAGCGCGGAGCGTGTCCAAAACGCACCTCGGCAAGGTCGCTAATCCGGACACTGTTGTTCCCGCCGGGCATAGCTTTCACCACAATCTGGCGGATGTCGTCGAGGTTTTTCACCAACCCTTCCGCCCGGATGAAATAAGCGCTGCTCGATTTTTCGATGTAAGCGCCACCAGAGTTTTCGTTGGCGTTTTCCAGGGCCATGAATACTTCCTGAGCGCTGATGCCCAAAGCACGCAGGCGATCTGATTGCAGCGCTACTTCATATTGCCGCAGGTAGCCGCCGAAGCTGTTGATTTCCACCACGCCGGGAACGCCGATGAGTTGTTTTTTTACGATCCAGTCCTGGATGGTGCGCAATTCCATGGCAGAATAGCGCGATTCGTATCCAGGTTTGGGTTCGATGCGGTAGTGGAGGATTTCACCCAAACCAGTCGAAACCGGGGCCAGTTCGGGTTCGCCAAACCCGGGAGGGATGGCCTTTTCTGCTTCTTTGAGTTTTTCGTTGACCAGCTGGCGGGCGAGATAGATGTCTTTTTCTTCGCCAAAAACAATGGTGACTACGCTCAAACCAAAGCGGCTGATGGAGCGCAGCTCTACTACGCCTGGCACGGAGCGTACCGCATTTTCGATAGGCGAAGTAACAAATTGCTCCACATCCTGTGTGGCCAGCGTCGGGCACACGGTCAGCACCTGCGCCTGGTTGTTGGTAATGTCCGGGATAGCGTCTATCGGCAGGCGCAAAAATGAATAAATACCTGTCAGGATGAGCGCCAGCGTAAACAGCCCAATGATGAGCTTGTTCCGGATGGAAAATAAAATAATTCGATCGAGCATGAGGACGCTTTGAAGTTCACAGATGGATTGAGTGAGAAAGGGAAGTGTAAAGAGGCAAGGGGCAAGAAGCAAGAGGCAAGGGGCAAGGGGCAATTTTATTTCGTAAGCCTCCATGTTTTCGTAATCAAATAGGAAAAATTACAAAATCACGTCGCTTTACGAAATGATTGCCTTTTGCCTTTGGCACCCCCGCTAATGCGGGACAGGCTTTGCACCTTATTACACAACTCCGTTACAGGCATCTTTTCAGGTTGAAAAAGATGCGAACCTCAGCAAAATCGGGGTGGCTGCCAGATATCGAGAGCGATACCGGAACCAATGAGGTAAGGATTGGAGAAAAAATTTCGGGCTGTGAACTGATCCGGAGGCAATAAATGCGGAACAGGCAGTGGAACAGGCGCGCCGATTTGAGCGGAAGCACAGCAAAGGCCATGCTCGGGTAGATTTTTCATCGGCAAATCCGAGTGGTCGTGTGCATTTTGATGGCGACCAAAGGATTCGCCGTAGTGTTGATCTAAAAAGTCAAAAAAAGACAATCCGGGCGTTTCGAGCCGGTGTTCGGCCAAATGGCGAAGCAGGGAGGGCAGTTTGATCCACTCTTCTCCCGGCCCGCTCAGTGCGATGGCACTGAAAAGATGAACCGGAATTAGTAAAGTGGCGATCAACTGCTTCATGAGCGGTAAAAAAGGGTAAACAACCCCGGGTTGTTAATAGTTGACAATTGGGTTCATGTTGCAAAATTAAAAAATGTTGTAGAAATACCGCATTGGAAAAATGAACGCATTCACAGGTTTATTTTTAGAACAATGTTTGTTTTTTAAACCTAAGCGCTTTTCAGCGTTTTGTATATCCAATGCTCGGCGTATCTTAGCCGCTTGGGATATTTGCCTCCCTGACAACCGTTTTCTGCATGTTTACAGATAAATATTACCCCGACAGGATCGCGGCTGAGTCGTTGGATACTTACCTTGAAAAGGGGTGGTATCGCATGGGGCAATCTATCTTTACCACACATTTTCTGAGCTTCGACCGGCGGTTTTATTCGGCAATCTGGATTCGGCTGCCACTCGCCAATTACACGTTTAACAAGCGCTTGCGCAAGCTTTGCCGCCGCAACGATGAACTTTTTCGCTGTGAATACGGCCCGATGCGCTTAGACGAAGAGAAAGAGGCGCTTTACCAGCGATACCGCAATGCATTCCCGGGGGTATTGTCTTATACGCTGAAAGAAGCGCTATTAGACGAAGAAGAAACCAATGTTTACAGCACCTGGGAAGTGCGCTTGTACCATGAGGAACAATTGGTGGCGTTCAGTTTTTTCGACATCGGCCAGCACAGCGCTGCAAGCATTCAGGGCGTGTATGCTCCCGATTATCGCGGCTACAGCCTGGGGTTTTATACCATGCTGCTTGAAATCAGGTGGTGCATGAATCAGGGCATGAGCCATTATTATCCGGGGTATGTGGTGCCGGGATACGAGCGCTTTGAATACAAAAAGCGCATTGGTTCGGTGGAGTATTATGACCTGCATTCAGACGACTGGCTGCCTTTGCCCCAGTTGAAAGCGGAAAACATTCCCCTGCCCAAAATGCAAACGCGCCTGCAAATCCTGGAATCAGCCTTGCGGGAGCAGCAAATCCCTTGCCGTTATCTGCACTATCCTTTTTTTGAAGCCAATTTGTTTAGTTTCTTTTCGGCGCCTTACCTCGATTACCCCGTTTTACTCTGGTGTTACCCGCAGGAAGGGGCGAAAACCTTTTTAATTGCAGTGTTCAATGTGCGGGAAGATGCCTGGCAATTGCTGAAATGTGCAACGTATGAAGATATGTTCCTTTCTATGAACGCAGCTTATGCCGCTTCTTTTGATAAAAAACTGTTTTTCCTTGAATTGGCTTCAGTAGACGCAGTGCTCTGCACCACAAACGATGCTTTTGAATTGGCGGAAGTGGTTCGGGCCTGTGCACAACCGGCCCCCCAACCCCCGAAGGGGGAATTTTGATACAAATGCCCAAATATCAGTCGTTTAACGAAATATGATCCTGCCCAAAATCCACCAATCACGAATACCCAATAAACCAGTAACCAAAAACAGCGTATGAATTTTTCATCCAAACGCATCGAAGAAGCGGTCAATGCTTTCGCTTCCCTGCCCGGAATCGGGCGCAAAACGGCACTGCGGTTAGTGTTGCACTTAGTGAAACACCCGCTGGAGCAAAGTGAACAATTTGTGGAAGCCATCCTGGGTATGCGCCGCAACATCAAAACCTGCCGCGTGTGTCACAATATTTCAGACGACGAGATATGTTCAATATGTACCAATCCGCGCCGCGAGCGCTCGGTTATTTGCGTGGTAGAAAGCCTCCGCGACATCCTCGCCATTGAAGCGACCGGGCAATACCGGGGGTTGTACCATGTACTTGGCGGGATCATTTCCCCCATCGAAGGCGTTGGGCCAGCAGAACTGAATATTGATTCGCTGCTGGAACGGGTTCGCGATCCGGAAGTACGGGAGGTCGTGATGGCCATCAGCCCTACCATTGAAGGCGACACCACGATTTATTATATCTCAAAAAAACTCCAGGGCACGAACGTACAAATCAGTGCCATTGCACGGGGCGTATCCTTCGGCGGCGAACTGGAATACGCAGACGAATTGACCCTTGGTCGTTCTATTGCTGCCCGGGCGCCGTATCGGGTGCAGGAGGAGTAGGAAGGAAAAAGGTTAAAGGAGAAAGGTTAAAGGAGAAAGGGAGACTGCCTATCCATAAAAAATGACATAAAATGCAACAAATTAAATGGCTTTTTGCGCTCTCTGTGCTGCTTGGTGTTACAGCCTGTAAAGAAGATCAAAAAATGCCGCCCTCCAGCGCTACACCGGAGTATGGGCAGGATTCGGCAGCCTGGGTGGTAGAACAAGCTTTTCAAGTCCACGCCAGCGCCACGTTAAGCAATAGCATCACAGAGTTCGACTTTCGGGACTACCATTTTAAGGTGACGCGAAAAGGCGGATCGTTCAGTTATGAGCGTACCCACACAGACAGTGCCGGAAATGCCTTTCGCGACGTACTCACCAACGCCGTTTTTTATAGCGAACGCAACGGTGAGCGCGTCGCCCTGACCGAAAAGGACAGCAGTGCCCGTGTAGAATCTGTGAACAGCGTGGTTTATTTCGCCTTGCTGCCTTATTTTCTCAAGGACCAGGCGGTAAAAAAAACACTACTGGGCGCCTGCACCATCAAAGGCGAACCTTATTTCAAAATCGGCGTGCGTTTTGACCAGGAAGGTGGCGGGAAAGATTTTCAGGACGAATACGTTTACTGGATTCACCGCGCGCATTTTACCATGGATTATTTGGCTTACAGTTACAAAGACAACAAGGCACCTGATGGCTTGGGTGCGCGTTTCAGAGAGGCTTACAACATCCGAAAAGCCGGCGGCGTTCGGTTTGCCGATTACCGCAATTACAAACCCAAAGCGCCGGGAAGGCCAGACATTTATACCTTTGACCAATTGTTTGAAAACGGGGCATTGGAACAGCTTTCCTTAGTCGAATTGACTACTGTAAAAGTGCATTTATTGCCACAATAGCTATCCAAATACCGGATAATTGTCCACGATGCCATTGATTCTGAATATTGAAACTGCAACGGAAGTGTGTTCTGTGTGTCTTAGCCAAAACGGAGCAGCCTTGGCCCTGCGCGAAAGTACCTCTGGTCAGGATCATGCCGCCCGGATCACGCTGATGATTGCCGATTGTTTTCGGGAGGCAGGCTTGGAACTGGGGGCACTTGATGCGGTAGCGGTGAGCGACGGCCCGGGTTCCTACACCTCCCTGCGCATCGGACTGGCTACGGCCAAAGGCATTTGTTATGCGCTGGATAAACCCCTGATCGCTATAAGCACGCTGCAAGCCATTGCAAGGGCGGCTTCTTTGGAAAATCCGGATGCGGATTTCTACGTCCCCATGATTGATGCACGCCGGATGGAAGTCTATATGCAGGGGTTTGACCACGACATCCACCCGATTAATGAGGCCGAAGCCATCATCCTGCACCCGGAGCTGTTTGCCCCCTGGTTGCAGGCCGGGCAGTCGGTGGTTTGTGCCGGAAACGGCAGCGACAAAGCGCAGCCCATTGTAGCCGGGCCGGGCGTTTCTTTTTCCGGCGCCCGTTGTTCGGCGCTGCACCTCATCCCGTTATCGGAATCGGCTTTCGCAAAAGCCGATTTTGCGGATATTGCCTACCACGCACCATTTTATTTAAAGCCACCGAATATTACAATACCAAAAAAAGGATTGTAGAATCAATGAGTTATATATATTTTTATAAAAAAATAAGCTTCCTGTCAAGTTTGGCCTGATGTTTGCAAAGTCTATCAGAAAATACCTCCCTGTTTAAGATCTTGTTCGGGAATTCATCAATCGGCTACGGCTGGCAAATTTTATTTTATACTTCGTTGAATTTTTTCAACATAGCTGCCGGCTATGTCTGCAAAATTCGCCTCGTCTAAAACAAAATTTCCTCACCCTCGCTCGATCATGAAATCCCGAACAAGCTCTAAATCAATCAATCAGTAAGGATTCGCACCCGACGCGGTCATGAGCCGCCCGGTGCAAACGAAGCGCCTTTGCTTTGCAGCAGAGCGCGCCCTCTATGTCATTTTATCGCAAATACAAGTTTAACAGGAAGTGCTATGAGAACCTTCATGATCAACCAGGAACTAAAGTCGGCGCAAGCCCAGGCAGTCTGCCTCCGGATATTGCCCCGAAATTTGTGGTTGCTGCCTTTGCTGGCAGCTCTATTCGCCATGACGCCTGCAAAAGCCCAAACACCAGTCATTTACCTCGGGGCTACGCCTGGCGCGCCGGCAACCTGTAATTGCCTGAACAACGCGACCACATTGGCGAACGGACAGTTCAGCGACCAAATCTCCATTGAAGCGCCATCCGGGCAAACCTGGACGGTGACGGGTGGCGCGGGGCTTTTCAGTGTTGCCAGCCCGGCTCCTCCCGCAGCGCCGACGCCGATTCCTGTGGGAACGCCCATTCCGGAAACGGCAGCCGGATCGGGAATTTACCGGCTTTCCCTGCGCCATCTGGATGGCATCGGCTTTTCGCTGACAGCCAGTAATGGCTTGGAAACGCTCAACATCAGCAGCACCTGCCATTATCCCAATCCGCAAATTGTGGGACTTTCCAACCAATACTGCACCAGCAGCGCCCCGGTGACCCTTACGGGAAATGCAGGAGGGGCCGCAGGCACGGGAAGCTTCATGGTCAATGGTTTCCCGGCAATGGTGTTTAATCCCTTGCAAGCCGGGCCAGGGTCTTACACGATTCGCTACACCTTCGATGCCGGAACCGGTACGCCGGGCAATGCCAATGATCCGGCTTGCATCGCGTATGTGGAGCAGGCAGTAACCGTGTTGCCAACGCCTAATATTGCAACCAATGATTTAGTGAATGTAACGCTGAATGCCAATTGCACTGCGACCATCATTCCCGATATGATCCTGGAAGGGGCATATCCATGCATAGGAGATTTCGTGGTAACAGTGTTTGACCTATTTGGAAACCCCATCGGCAACACGGTCACCAGCGCTCACGTCGGACAAACGCTACCAGTGCTGGTCGCTACGGTCGCGGGCGGATTCAGCGGCATCGGCAATATCTACATCACCGATCCGCTCCCCCCTGTCGTTGCCTGTCCGCCGAACACCAATACCGCCGTCATCACACAGCAGATTCAGTTTCTGCAAGGCGCCTTGAATACCAGCAATTCTACTTTTATTCCGTTGAATTTCAGTTGTTTTTCTGCACAGGTAGCCCCGGGCATCGGGCAACATTATTATCGATTGGATACCTTCACTGTTACACAGAATGACCTTTATATCTTTGAATTAGACGCTGCTTATGGGCGCGGTTTAGGCGCAATCTATGAAGGCAGTCCGACTTTTTTCAATGGCCCCTGTTCGGCGCTGCTTTCCAGCAGCAGCCTGATGCCCGTCGGAATGGGATATTTCAGCGACTCCACCGACATTGTACGGATTGCAATTCAGTTGCAGGCCGGGCAAGTATACAGCATACTGACCAGTACCTTTAGTGCCAGCCAAACCGGAACTTTTCGCTGGGCGGTTTATTCCGCCGGGAATGGAAGGCTGAGCGGAAGGCCGCTAACGAATGGGACAATCCGGAACAAATTGTTCTGCACGGATGCCGCTTCTTTGACCAATATTGCCGGAAGCGTCCAGTTCACCGGATCGCCGGTGGCTCAGGATAATTGTGCGGCGCAACCGGTTGTCACCTTCACAGACCAGGTGACCAACAACGGAATGTGTGGCAATACCCTGATCAGCCGCCTGTTTACGGTGCGCGATGGCGCCAATAATTCGGTTCAGTGCACGCAAACGATCACCGTTGGGAAGGCGGGCAACCCGGATATTGTATTTCCGGCTAAAAGCCTCGTGCTTTCCTGCAATGAGAGTTTGCAAACAACGCCGGATGGAAACCCCAGTCCGCTCGTCACCGGGCGCCCGTTAGTGTACAGTGCTTTTGGCGTCCATTATTTGGATTCACCGTTTTGCAACCTGATTGCGTCGTTTAGCGACCAGCCGCGAACCAGCACCTGTGCAGGCAACTACCAGTTCACCCGTCGTTGGTTTGTTTTTGACGATTGCAATCCTACTGCCACAATGAACTACGACCAGGTGATCCGGGTGTCAGACACAACGCCACCTATCGTTACAGTCGCCCCCGATACCACCTATTATTCTACGGGCGGAGGCTCCTGCACCGCAAGTTTTGAAGTCCCCCTGCCTACCGTAACCGACAATTGTTCAAACAGTTGGCAGATCCTGACGGAGGTATTGACAGAAGTTCCTGTGCCGGTATTGAATGAAGTTGGTCAGGTTGTTGGCACGATCCTGCAAACGCAAGTGCTGGCAACTTTCCCGAACGGAGCGACCAACCGCACTGTTTCCAATATCCCGATTGGATGCCACCGCATCCGGTACACCGTAACGGACGCCTGCGGCAACGTGGCGACGAAAGCAACCACCTTTTGCGTGCGCGACCGGTCGCTGCCAACTGCCATTTGTGACGATCAGTTGATCATGTCGCTGGGGGGTAGTGTTGGTACTTTACAGGCAGCAGATGTTGATGAAGGCAGCAATGACCCATGCGGATTAGCTTCCCTCGAAGTGCGCCGCATGATCACGAAAAATCCGGTCACCTGCCAGCCTGTAACGCCTTATTACACGGCCTGGGGGCCTTCCGTTCAGTTTTACTGCTGCGATGCAGGCACTACCATGCATACGGAATTGCGAGCGACCGATGTCCATGGCAACGTGAATGTCTGCATCACCCAGGTGACGATTGAAGATAATTCGCGCCCAACCTGTGTCGCGCCCCCGGACACAGCCGTATTGTGCAGTAACCTGCCCGCAAATTTCAACCCGAACAGCCTTGTACAATTAAATGCGCGATTCGGCACACCCCGGGCAGAAGACAACTGCGCCAATGCAACGGTAGAGGAACTTAGTCCTGTTGTCAACTTGAACCAATGCGGCAGCGGTACCATCACCCGGCGTTTCCGGGCAAGCGATGCTTTTGGTAATCTTTCAGCGGGTACCTGTCAGCAGCAAATAACGGTACAGCCATCCAATATCTACAACCTGAAATTCCCGAAAGACATCAGCGTCAACTGCGTAGCGCCTGCGCCCGATACCGCTCAAATGATCGCGCTTGGCTGCGACCGCTTCAGCATCAGCGTGCAGGATTTACAGCTATCGGCGCCGGGAGAGGCGTGTTATAAAATATTCCGAACCTACCACATCATCAACCATTGCGAATACAATGGCAACAATCCCCCCATAGAAATCAACCGCGATGAAGATTGTGACGGCGTGCCGGGAGATGAAGATGTCTGGGTTTTGCGCCGCGCCAACGGGATTTTCATAGATCGCGACAATGATCCGGTCAATGCCATTCCGGCTGCCGGAACGCGCGGTATCACCTGCCCGGGAGGCAATAACCCGGTGGGTTACTGGCGGGAAGTGGTTGCCAGCAACGGCTACTGGACCTATACGCAGATAATTAAAGTGCAGAACAACGTCCCGCCGGTGATTTCGGTCAGCCCGGGCGGCAATACGTTCTGTTCTTTCGACAATACAAATTGTCTGGGAGAAGCCACCGCAGCATTTACCGTACAGCAATCCTGCCAGACGGGCCCGGTAACGGTCAAGGTTTTTATAGACCTGAGCCGCAATGGTTCCTTAGACCAGGAAGTTACGGCTACTGCTTTATTTGGGGCTTACCCAAATTACAATATCCGGGGTAACTACCCGATTGGTTCGCACGCTTTTGTGGTTCGGGTGGAAGATGCCTGCGGCAATCAGGTGCAAAGTACCCTGCTTTTCCAGATCAGCGATTGCGTCGTGGCGGCGCCAATTTGCCGCACCAACCTCTCCGTTGTACTTCAGGCGCTGCCTCCGGGCATAGATATTGATGGCGATGGCGACGCCGATGGCGGTTATGCGGTGTTGTCTGCGGTAAATTTTATTGGCAGCCCGGTTACCGAAAACTGTTCGGGCCCGATTCGCTATTCAATTCACCTTTCGCAGGACGTGCTGAGCGGCGCCGATTTACCAAACCCCAACCACGACAGCCTGCTCCTGACCTGCGATGACGAGGGCATTATTTTGGTGCGCCTGTACGCCTGGGATCATGCCAACAACCCCTTGTTGTTCCAGCCCAATGGCACGGTTGGCGGCCCGAATTTCACCTTCTGTGAAGCTTACATCACGGTGCAGGACAACCAACCGCAAGCTTGTGGCGGTTTTCTGCCAACCGTAACGATTGCCAGCGTGGCGGGGTTGATCATCAGCGAATCCGGCGAGCCGGTGGAAGGCGTGAGCCTGCGCCCAGCAGAAGCAATGCCGGTGATGGATACCACCGGTGTAGACGGAACCTATGAATTCGGCGAATTAGAAACCGGTCACGAATACACCATCCGGCCTCAGCGACCGGGCGATTGGCTGAATGGCGTTTCAACCATAGACATTGTGTTGATTTCCAGGCATATTTTGGGCGTTGCACCTTTGAATTCTCCTTATAAACTCATTGCCGCAGACGCCAACGGCTCCGGCACGGTTACAACGTTGGACATTGTGCTGCTCCGGAAATTGATACTCGGCATTACCAGTGAGTTGCCTAACGTGCCGAGTTGGCGGTTTGTAGATGCCAACTACCCCTTCCCAACCCCCTCGAACCCCTGGCAGGAAAATTTCCCGCAGGTAATCAACCTGGGAAACCTGACGAACGATCTGGTGAATGAAGATTTCATTGCCATTAAAACAGGCGACATCAACGGCAGTGCCCAATACAATTTCCAGCAGGCAGAAGTCAGAAATACCCGGCAGCCTTTTGTTATTCAGGCTTCCGACAAATCCCTCGAACCCGGCGATATTTGCCACCTCACGCTCAGAGCGCCCGGCATTGAAGGGCTGGAAGGTTTGCAGGGAACCCTGCAATTCGACGCCGGCAGCCTGGAACTCATTGGCATCGAAAACGGCATCCTGCAAGAGGAGCACCTTGGTTCAAAAGAACTGTTAGACGGCTTGCTAACCTTTAGCTGGGATGCTTCCGGAGACGTTGGCGCACCCGAAAGCGAAGTGTTAGTCACGTTAGTTTTCCGCGCCGGCGACAAAGTGGACATGCGCGAGGCATTTGCGCTGCATTCGGGCATCACCAAAGCGGAAGCCTACGACGAAACAGATCAGGTACTGCCGCTGAGTTTGGTTTTCATACCCGACGCTGCAACAGATAGCCGGATCGAATTGTACCAAAACCGCCCAAACCCTTTCCGCGACGAAACCACCATCGGCTTCAACCTGCCATCGGCTTCACAGGTGCGCCTCGTGGTCAGCGACCTTTCCGGTAAAACGGTCTGGGAACTCAATGGCTACTACGATGCAGGCAAACACGAAGTGGAATTTCAGGCGGAGCGCCACCTCGCAGCCGGCGTGCTGCTCTATCGAATCGAGGCGCTGGGGCATACGGCGACGGGGAAGATGGTGCGGATTGATTGATTTGGTTATTGGTTAGCTGTTATTGGTTATTGGTAAAGAAATGTTGTTCGATGATACGTTTCTACATCCATTGCACAAATAACCAGTAACAAATAACCAGTAACGAATAACAAATAACCAACACCCGGCCCGGTGTTAAGACAAGCGATAAAATGACGTTAGCGGCCGCTCCCGGGCTTTTTGGGGGCGGCCTTTTTGTTTGTTGAGCTGTTGGCTGATCGGGGCTTCGACTCCGCTCAACGGTGGCTGAGCGGAGTCGAAGCCCCGATCCTTTCGCGGTCCATTATTAATGTTTTGATAAATAATTATAAATCATTAAATTAATAGCTCACTAATATAAATTAAAAAATAAAAGTGTTAAATAATTTGGATTTTCAAAACGGGGGGGGGGTATCTTTATTGCCATTCGTATGCATACCCGGCACTGCGCGCGTGCTAAACCAAAATTGAATCACTTTTTAACTCGATTAAC